>Ga0265293_10001731_pt1 | contig 46387 bp, 69 predicted proteins | sample Munlanlewell138R_FD_192505 | JGI IMG/M metagenome (GOLD analysis project Ga0265293, IMG submission 192505) | Leachate microbial communities from a municipal landfill in Southern Ontario, Canada - Leachate well 138R | ecosystem: Engineered > Solid waste > Landfill > Unclassified | place: Canada... | reverse complement strand
TCTAAACTCCAAGCAATTCATGATTTACAAAAACAGTTAAAGTATCATCAGCAGTCTTTGGAAATGCAGCAGCAAATTTAAACCTTGTAAGGACTTTTGACCCTGCTTCTGGAGTAGGTATTGTAATACACCCTTCAGCAATAGAAGCTGCATTAAAATCTGCTTTAGCCCATTCATATTTATATGTCACCACATCTACTCCGCCATCTGGGTTATTTTCATCAGTATCATTTGTTTTGGGATAATTAGCTGAAGGTGCTTTTTCAGTGCTTCCAATTGGTGTCATAGTATCATAAGTATCAGTTTTGCCTTCTGCAACATCACCAGAACCTAGAACGCAATTTGCAAACGCATAAGTAGTAGCTTCCCCTGCACCTTTCTGTGCATAGAATAAGTCACCATCATTTGTTATAATATTTGCCCCCTTTATTTTAGCCTTAACATTTCCAAATTTATCCTTTACAACTGCCAATACGTTAAAGTTTTTCTTACTTATTATCATTTTTTCTCCTCCTTTCTTTGTAATAATTGCTGTTACTTTTTCATTAATTCTTCCTTTTTCCCTCAATTTAGCCTCCTTTCTTTAAAAATTTTGTAGCCATGGTATGATATAATCCAATATAACTTTAATAATTAATGTACCTAAAATACCCCATCCAATTTTTCTTATATGCTTAATACTGGGAAGCAATTTTTCTACTACTTCTCGCCAATCTTCAAGGTCTTTGATTCTCCCTTCATGGTCAGGTTTATTCTTTGCCATTGAAACCTCCTACCACATCTTTAATATCTGTAATATCTCTTTGCATATTCTCCTGTTGTTCTTTAACTTCATGAACTGCTTTTAATACTTTTTCAATTTCTTTGGCAATTACCCTTCGGATTACTGTTTTTCCAGCATCGCAATGAACCCCAAAAATTAAATTGAGCTTATTTCTGCTTGATTCAGAGAGTTCACTTATACTATCAAATAATTCCTTTTTTAATGCTTCGGGGTCAGTTCTATTCATTAATCCCTTCCTTTCTTTTTATTAATTTGATAAATCTTTGGTATCTTCCCAGGATAAGTCGTAAGCAATACCTACTGTTAATCTATCTACATATTTATTATTGATATAAGGTGAAGCATTTTCACCTTCTTCTAACTTTGGATGGGAGATATAAACAATATCTCCAAGGGCTGCACCAAGGAAACCTATATATAAAAGATTAGCAAAAGAGGGCGTTGTAAATGTATAGCTAACCCTAGTTGCCACTGTTTCAGTTAAGTTTTCATCAACATGCTCTTCATAATTATCCCAATTATTATTATCATGGGAAGCTATAAAAATCTCAAGAGTGTCTCCTGCAGTAACTTTATAATCAAAACTTAAAGTATATGTGGTATTGGGAAGCACTTTAATTAGTGTTTCATCAGATGCATTTGTATCAACTATTCCACCACCGCCTGCATCTGTAATGGTCATTCTTAACTGATTGCCTTCTCTTGCAGGAAATAAAGTATCTAATTCTATTAAATAATTAGTATTACTGCCTTCCCAAAAATAAGGGCATACGTTACCTGCACTACCTATTAATGAAGAATTTAAAATTATATTATCTCCACCGCTTACAGGAATTTCCTCTAATTTGCTTAAGGGCACTGAACCATCAAGAAGCATATTTCCATGGAATTTATTTATAGAAACAAGATGATATGTGCCATTATCATTATATATTGCTATAAAGTCAGTATCCGCTAGTGTTGGCATAGTGTCAGATGTTTGAAATACAGTAGGGTCAGAAAAATCCCACCAGATGAATTTTTTATTAGTATTTCCATTAGTAATTGAATATGTTATTCCTTTATAAATTACTTCCACATCCGTCCAGCGGATATAGCCTGCTGTTGGTTTATTATTTTCTATTAACATTTATTCACCTTCTTTCTTTTAATTTGTAGTCACAAGAAGTCTTGGACGTATATCTATTTTGTCATAATATATATCTGCAGTAGCGATGTCCTTACTTGCAAATGCTATTTCCTTAAGTAGTGCAGTAGTATCTGCAGACTGGATTTGTATTCCATTATTACTAATAGCTCCTGTAAGCCATCCTTTAACTAATAGTGTAAGGTCACATTTTATTTGGACTAATGGTTTAATAGCTGTTTTAAGAATTGCCACTTCATCTCCATCAGCTTCAGGCTGATTGTTCCATGTGAGCGTACCCTCATCAAAAGTTGTAATATTTTTATAAATCTTATGTTCATAAACTTGCCCAGCACTCTCTGGACTAATCTGAAATAACATTAAAAATGCTGAACTAATATCTGACGTTGGAATACTTCCTAAAGGAAATGAGAGAAATGTCCTGAATTGCACAATAGGAACTATATCATAATAAGCTATTATTAGCCCTGTGTTGTTAAATTTAGTATCTGGAGCATAGCTTAAAGTATAAGCATCATGGCTTGGAAGTATCCAATATTGCCCTGTTGCCCATGTAGGTTTCCCATCAGGTCCAATAACAACATATTGGTCGGGTCTTCCCATACCTATATCCCCTATATTATCCCATTTAGTTGATAAATTCTTCCGTAATTCTATATTATTAATTTTTAAATCAGCCATTATTCTTCCCTCGTTTTAACTTTTATTGTAATATTTATTAAATTAAGGTTTGGACGTAGGAAAATATGTGCTTCTCCCCGTAACCAATAATTTGCTAATCCACGGTCCAGAGTAACAAGCCCCACTACACATGGAATAAGATATATATCTGTAGTTTTATCACTATAGAGGACTGTAGCTTCTGCCCATCCTATTACTGAACTATCTTCTAGTTCCTGTGGAAGGCTTAATTTAAAATCTAAAGTTAATTTAAAATCATAATCAGGTAAATCTCCAATTGCTGAAGCAGGGATTACCTGTTTTATATAGCCATCTAGAGCAATGTTAAAATGTTTTGTACCATCAAGACCAGTGAGGGATAATTGTGGGATAATATGAGCAAACCAATTGCCCCATAGAGAATTATAATTATCACCTAATTGTGGTTTTAAGACTACAGCTTCAGTAATTCCATCCTCAATAGTGACATTTTGCGATTCCCAATCGGAAAGATTATTATGTGCATCGGAATTAACTATTAAATTTGGTCCATAATTACTCATCAGGTTTCCTCGCAGTCTTTTTAATTGCTAAAATTTCACAACCTAATCCACTATCATATCTAAGTTGATGTCTTATTGGTACTATATTTAAAGACCCTAGCTTATTGGCATTATCAGTAGCTTTTACTACATCATTTAATTCCATTGAAGGGTCGCCACGAGTCGTTATTTTAACATATCCAGCAGGGTCGGTAACTAATGGAGCTACTTTTTCAGCGTGACTCAATGCATCTTCTCTTTTTTGGATTAAGTAGTTATTAATAGGATATTTTTTATCTCCAATTAGATTATATGCCCCTTCATTGGTAATCTCTACTTCATCTTTAGCTATATCCATAGGATGTGTAAAGATTTCTACATCTGTCTGTTTTTCTGTTCCTACAAGATTCTCTAATTCTAAATTTACTCCCCATGTACCTATATTTATGGATTTAACCTCTAAATGTGTAGATTTTTCAATTTTTATATATTCTACATAAGCTGAAGGACTAGCACCAAACTTTAAATTATCTAACTTTCTTCCAGTTGCAGAAACAGGGACATATTTTGCAGATAAACCTGATTGTGTATCTTTTATGATATGTTGATTTGTTGCTACATTTATCTTTGAAAATACATTAGAGAATTTTTGAGGCATATTGGTGGTAAATATCATCTTTTCATCGTCATATTCTACAACTGGTTCATCTGCAATAGATTCATTGGAGCTAACTTTTATAACACCATTTCTAGTTACAGTAACATTACAATTAAATGCTTCTGCCATTTTAGCTAAACCCTCTCGTGCTTTACCATCTGGGAAATATGCTATGAGTATCTGTATTTGTGATAATACAACATCTACATCATATTCTTCAGATGAAAGACCTAAAGCCTTAAATAATGTTATAAACATCTGCCTTGCAGTAATATTTTCTGCAGTAGGAATTAAGGGTATATCCATTTCTCCTACTTTGAATAGCTTATCATTACAAATGACCATAGAATTGGGGCTTCCTGAATCTGCTTCCCATTCTGTAACGTAATATTCCCCCATTTTAATATATTCAAAACCACCATCGGCTAGTTTTATACCATAATAAGGTATTACTTTAATGCTCTGCCTTATTTTGCCATAGAAAGGACTTTCTATATTGGCTGCAAGAAATCTATTATCTTCATTTTTTAAAGTAATGATTAATTCATTTGAAGCAATGGTTCCTAAAGGGGTGCTTCCTTCTGTTTGTATTTCTTCAAGAATATCAATATCAGAAATATCATCACTTGCAAAAACTATAGGGTCTTCTTCTTCACCATCAAAGTAGAATTCCACTTTTGGTTTGATATTTCTATCATAATTCTGTATTTTTTCTTTATATTCTTCTGATGTTTCTAACATTGTCCTCTTCTAACGTTCAATTAATTGAAAGGATACGCCCACCCAATACCAAAAACCGTCATTATCTGAACGAAATAACAGTTTAGTTATAGCCCCAGGGTATACTATGTATTCTTTAATAATACCATCTTCATTTATAGAAAGCGTTTTAAACATGCCATCTTCAAAATTATAAACTTGGTCAGTTATAGTTTTTAATTTATCCTGTCTAATGACATCATATTTAAAGCTAAAGGTTTTTTTCTCTGTAACATAATCCATAGTCATATTACCCGAAGCAACTCTGCCTACACGAGCAGTTACAGGATATTGACTTATTTCTATTTTATTGCCTGTAGGATTTGTTATTTGAACATCATTTATTTTTATAATTAATGCCATTATGATACACCTACTATTCTTTTATTTTCACGATTTCTTCTCATAACAAATAATTTTCTATCTAAATCTATTTCTCCTCTTGCATCTATTGGAACAGCAACCCAACTTGATTCTTGTATGCCTCCAGATTGAGTTCCTGTACTTTGCAATGCATTTGCAATGGCTTCTGCCCAGGGTCTTAATGCTGATGCAGTAAGAGGAGTATATGCCTCTGGAACACCGCCTTCGGCTGCTCTGACAATTTGTTCCTTATTTAAGATACCACCATGTTGCATACCCCCAAGTTTTGCCCCTACTGTTGAGCCTACTGCTTCAATATTGCCTATAGTGGGTATGCGTATACCTGGAATTCTATTTATCATGCGTATTAAGGAATTAATCCCTCGTTGGACTGACTTTATGATATTATCAATAAAATTTCTGATATTGTCTATCCAACTAAGTAATTTTTGTTTAAAATTATTTATCAGATTTGTTACTGGGCTTATAATGTTCTTAACATAACTAGATATTCTACTGCCAATATCTGTAAACCATGAATGAATTTTATCTCCTATATCTTTAAACCAATTAAGTACTGAATCTAATGTACTTTGTAACCATTCCCTTACTTTAGCGATAGAATTGGTTAATCCTTCTGTAACTTTTTGACCCATTTCACGTATTGCTTTTTCAAAGATTGCTCCTACCATTGCAGGGATTTGTTGTGTTGCCTCATAAAAATCCTGTCGTATTTCTTCTGTCCAGTTCCCAAAAATAGGTGCAAGCATTTCTATTAAATAAGTAAAGCCATCTAAAAAAGCAGCTACAATTGTTTCTACCCATTTCCTTGCAGAAGCTATTAAAGAATTAGCAAAATTCGTAAGTGCTTCTTTGATACTATTTATAAAATTATTCCAAGCGTCTTTAAGGCTATTTACAAAAGAATTCCATGCAGTCTTAATTGTTTCTCCAAATTTACTAAAAGCACTTGTAATATTTTGAATGAAATTACTCCAAGCATCCTGTAAACTCTTTACTAGATTTCCCCATAAATTCTTAATGTTATCAACTAATTTAGCCCATGATTCTTGAATAGCTATACCTGCTTTGGCAAAAGCATCTTTTACTTGCTGTCCAAATCCTCCAAATAAGTCCATTACATTATCAAAGAAATTTCTAAATGCCTGTAATGCCTCATCTAAAGTTTCTACTGAAATTAAATTTCTCCATAATACTTTAAGTTCTTCCCAAATACCTTTAACCAGTTCTTTTAAAGCATCCCATAAGTCTTTAGCTAATGTTTTAATAGTTTCCCATAATTCTTTTGCGAATTCCTTAACTGCTCCCCATAGACCACTTAGAAATTCTTTAATTGGTGCAGTAATCTCACTAATTAATTGTTTGAAAGCTTCTCCAACATCTTTTCCTAAAGTTTTAGTAGCTTCCCAAGAATCCTTAATTAACGTTCCTGTAGCATGTGCAACTTCTGTTTCAAATACTATTAAAGCACTACCTACATCTTTTATTAAATTCCAGTATGCTTTAGCGTTCTCTCCTATAAGGGTATATCCTGCTTTTATCCATTTCCAAGCAAAAATATAAGGCTGTGCTAACCATAAACCAAGATTTTTTAACCACGGTAATATATTACCAATGCTTTTTGGAATTTCATCTAATTCCTCTGTAAGTTCTTCAATCTCCTCTGGCAAATCTCCCCAAGGAGCTTCATATTCTAAATCTTCTAATATTTCAGGTATCTTTATTTCAGGCATCTTTACTTCTGGAATATCAATATCTTCAGCTTTTTCAGGTATTGCATATACTTCATCAAAACTCATTAAGAATTTATCAATCTCTTTTTTAGTATCTTTAACTGCTTTTCCAACATCTTCCATTTCTTCTTCGGTTTCTTCAAGACTATCTGCAGCTAAATCAGACGCATCTGCCATTTGGTCAAATGCATCTTCAGGTAGTTCAGTATCCGCTATCTCCTTTAAAGGTTGAAGTATGCTTGAAGTATCTAATCCTAACCATTTAGCAATGGATTTAAACATATTATCAAACCATTCTTTTACTTTTGGTATCTGCAATAGGATAAAAGTAAGAACTGCCACAAGAAGAGTTAATGCAATCATCCATTTAGTCGTGGCAGCAGTAGTCAAGCCCATAACTACCATTAATTTTTTCATAGCATTAGTGATAGTAACAATAATCCTTAAAGTATTAAGTACTGTAAATGCAGTAAGGATGGCTATAGCCCAATTACGCATTACTCCTGTACTTTGGAATATCCATCTGGTGAGTCCTGCAATGAGGTTCGCTACTATAGTTAGAACTGGAATAGCTATTTGCAATATTCTTACAAATACTTCAAGTAACGCTTCCCGTAGTGGTGCTATAGCTCGCCATATTTCCTTTAAAGCTCGCCCAAAAGCCATAAGATGTGCTATCATCTGTCTTATAGGTTCCTGGTATTTTTCAGGAATTATTGCTTCAAATAATCCACCAATTCCTTTTTCCACTAAAACTTCTCTAAGTTCATCCAATTTGTCTACAATTTTTTGTAGAAATCTTCGATATGTTTCATATAATCCTGAAAATATGTCCTTAGTAATTAATAATAAATTATCTTGGATTGTGCTTGTAAGTCCCCTTACAGTATGCGAGAGTCTTTCTGCAGCCCCACCAAATTTTCTTTCTACAAAATTTAAAATTGCTGGAATGACATATTCTGAAGAGCCTTTAGCTTCACGAGCTATATTTCTTATTTGGTCTCTAGTTAATCCTAATTCTTCTTGAAGTGCTTGAATAATAGGAAACCCTGCAGAAGCAAATAATTTTAAATCTCTAAATTCCATTCTACCTAATGCCTTTATTTTACCCATTGCCTCTGTTAATGAATTCAATGCAACAGGGTCAACACCAATTATTGCAGTAATGTCAGCTAATGCTTCCATGATAGGCATAATTTCTTCTGCTGCATATTGGAAACCCAAAAGTTTTCTTGTACTTTGGACTACATCTTCCATTTGAAAAGGAGTTACTGCTGCAAATGTTTCCAACCTTGCAAGCATTGATTCAGCACCTTTAACAGAACCAAGCATAATTTCTAAGGCAAGGTAGGCTTGTTCCATACTTACCATAAAATTATACATTTCACGTGTAGCTTGATTTATTATACGTACTAATCTATAAAAAGTCTGTGATATTAAAATACCAGTTACTACACGGGAAATTGCTTTAGTTCCACTTTCTGCAGTCCAAACAAGCCTAGAAAAACTTTTTTCAGCTTCAGTCGTTCCACGTTTAACAGTTTTGCCTATATTAGTTCCAAGATTTTGCTCTATAGATTTACCTGCTTTTCTTGTTTTGCTCTCCGCTTGGTTTATGGCACGTTCAAATTGACTTATTAAAAGCTCTAATTTTGCACTTAATGTTGCAACATCGTTCATATCTTATCCTTTTAATTCAATTAAAATATCTGGTCAATAAAACCAGTTGGCTGTTTTCTCTTTCCACTGCCTATTTCAATATAAACATTAAGTAAAGCAAAGAATTCTCTTGGAGTAGTTTTCCATAATTCTTCTTCGGTAAAATTTAAAATATTCCTTCCGATATATTTAATCCATACCCAATCCCAGACATCTTCTATATCTTTGGTTGGGTATGGATTACCTCGTTTTTTGAATCACCTGCTAAAATCTTATCTTCGGTTTCTTTGGATACTTCTTCTTTATTTACTTCATCTTTTATATTAGGCATCGAAACCTTAATAGCTTCTCCTAGCTTTTCTGCAAGAGTTGACATATCGGCAATACTAAGAAGTGCTCCTGCTTCTAATTCAGTCATTTTAGGATGAGCATGTATCAATCCTGCCCAGAAGATAGTTCTGATGGCTTTAATACTAATTTTTCTTCTTGGGACCTTTTTTGGTTTTCCCTCTTTATCTAGGATTATATTATCATCATCATCTCTATCCTCTGTCATAATAACATTGCCTTCATCATCCTTTTCATCTGTACCTTCAAGTGATTTCAATGCTTTATAAAGAGAACCGTATTTTTCCTCAAGCTCTGCAAAAGCATTGAGGTCATACTTTAAATAATATGTAGTACCTTTTAATTCTATAGGTACGCCTTCAACTTTAATATCTTCTAAATTACTCATTTTGACCTCCTTTGAGTATTAGAAATTAATGTTATTTTTATGCTCCAGCATCAGGTCCATCAACAAACCAATTTGTACCTGTTTCTTCTGCATATCCGTCTTCATCTTCATCTGCTTGCTTAATCCATACATCGTCATACTCCCTCTTAACAAATTTTCCAGTAATTGTAGCAGTTTGAAAATTAATAGTGTCTTCTTTAGTCTGATGTGACTGTTCTGGTTCAGCAAATTTACCCTTAACAAGCCATGCATATCTCCATTTTCCATTGGTCTTAATTGATTTAAAACCGATTGCTAACCAAGGTGGTATAGCAGTTGACTTTCTTAGGAGAATACCATTAGCTATTTCATGTCCTAGAAGAACTGCCTGAACACTTAAAGGTAAATCTGCCATGTTAAGCTCTAAATCAATTTCACCTAATTGAGAAGCAGTTTCCATGGGACCGTCATCTGCAAAGAGAGTTTCTGAAGATGGATTTGGGTTTATGTTTGCTGTAATTGCACCTACCATTTTAACAGGTGCACCATAACTTGCTCCATCCTCATCATCTTTGCCCAAAATAGCATAATGTACATCCCTTAAACCTATTTTAACTCCGCCTTCCATATACTATCCTCCTTTCTTTTAAATTAATCTTTTGTAGTTAAAACTCCCATACTAAACGTAAAAATAGTTCTATTAGATTCATCTACTTTTAATTTAGTAGGAGTACTTCGTGGGTGAATTATTGCCCATCTGTCTTCAGTTAAGAAGATAATTCTATCTTCTACATCATTTTTATGAAATAAATTGTAGATGTCATGTATCTTTTCTTTTCCAACAGTATAAATCTTGTTTCTTACTTGAACTGTAATTCCTCTATTAGCAAAATCCCCAATAAATGCAGGATTTCCTCCATATTCATAGAGTGAAACTATATCATCAGGAGAAATTGGAGCATTATCAGTAAAAGCATCTATTGCCCGTCCTTCAACTTTATTGTTATCTACAAGAAAATCAATTAAATCTAATAATAAATCGCTCATAGTTGCCTCATCTTGCTGGACGTTTTGTTAATATTACTCTTATACTGTTTGCTAAATCATCCTTAAATTTAGTTTCGGCTCTGCGTACAGGGTCTTCAAAGAATTTAGATTTACCTGTTATTCTTTTTGTGGCATATTTTTCATAGTCTTCATGCACTATAAACATATATTCAGAAGCTAGCTTTCCAGTTTTAGGATTTACTTTATCCTCTGGACCACCATAACCTATTTCAACAGATACTTTGTCATTTGTAACTATAGGGTCTGTGACATATCCTGAACTAACTAAAGTCCAGGTATCTTTGGGACATTCCTCAAAACTCTCAAGCATAATATCAGTACCAATATTTTTTAGAATCTCTCCAGATTCATTTCGGATATTGTCTAAAATACCTCTTAAGTTAGCAATTAGAGTATCTATTGATTTCCAATCCATTGTGCATTTTATTTCCATTAAAGATATACCACCATAACATCCAGATTGCCTTCTTCATCTCTAAATTTATGAAAGTTTTTTGGAAAACAATCTATTTCATTTAATACAAATTTATCCTCTGGTTTGATACTTGGAATAAGCTCATTATCTCCGTCAATATATAATTGGGCATTTGAGATTACTTCTTCATTTCTAAAATCAGTTATCCTACGGATTGTTTCATCCACATAGCAGGAGAGGACAATAGCCTTTGGTTCAAAAGTATCTTCTCCTGCTACATTTCTTGATTTCCATTCATAATAATCAACATTGAAGGAATTTAACCAATCTTTAAAATGTTTTGAAGTAAGTCCCATAATTACCTTCCTTAATCATTGGTCATTAAATCCTTTTTAAATACAGGCTGATTAATATCGGAATCCTCTTCAAAAACCTTAGCTTTTTCTTTAGAGATATTTCCACAATAAGGTGTACCATAAGCTGTAGCTCTTTTACGAAGTTCTTTAGCTTTATTTGAGTAATTTTTAGTAATTGAACCCAGTTCTACCCTTAGTGGACCTAAAGACCTTGAAGCCTCTTCAGCATATTTAGCAGCCAATATTTCACATAAACGAGCAGAAGCCCCAAGAATTGTTTTCTCAATACTATAGGCATATTCTATTTCTGCATCAGTGAACTTCGCTTTGGCTTCAACAATATCGTTTATTTCAAAGCGTATAGCTTCTATAGTACTATTCCTGGGATTTCCATTCCAAGTAAATGCCATTTGATTGCTCCTTTAATAATTACTTTTTTTAGTTAACTATTCCGTTAAAGAATATTCCTAAATCAGCAGCTACTAAATGCATATCAAATGCCATTTCTCCTTCTATCCTTTCAGTACCCATACCGAGCAATGGAGTAGGTATTCTATTAATTCTGTTTCCAAAAGCTCCTGCGCCCATTAAACCTTTCCAAGCGAAGATATATCCGCCTGATGGTTGTTTAAGTGCAGGTCTTGGTGGTGCATAAACCAATAAACAATGCTTTCCAGCAATGAAATCGGTATCTTCTGTAGCACCTTCAGATGCAGAATTTTTAACTCCTTCAGCCACTACGTACTTATCTACTTCAAAGAGTGATGCAAGAAGTTCTCTAGTAACTATTCCTCTTTCGGTATATTTGATTCTGTCAAGGATGTCCGCATGGTTTCTCAATGCTTCATGGACATAAGGACCTACAACCATAATATTTGGTTTACGACCTGTAATGGACTGTACTGCTACTTTAGCGTTTCCAATATTTCTTATTGGGTCAGAACCGCTTGTACTCCATTGTTTAACAGTACCACCAGTACCGTCACCCCCATTATAATTGTATGTCCAAATACCTGTTCTAAAAAACCTTGTTACCCATTCTACTTCCCTTCTTATAAGAAGTTTCTGCATTACGAATTCTACTGCATCTCTGTCAGGGTCTAATGGATTATCGGCATTAGCTCTGTCATCAGGACCAACGCTCTTATGATAAGCCCAAGGTTCGCAGTAATAACTTGGAGTGTTATCTATTTTGTAACCACCGCCTGCAGATTCAGTATTTGGAACTCTTTTCCTTGCTTCATCTCTAAACCAGTCTTCTTTTAGATATACGAAATATCTATCTGATTGCTTCATTACAGGGACAATTGGAAAAACTTTATCTGCAATGAATGAAGACTCCTGCTGTAGATATGCTCCGCTAATATTAGTTAACGCAGAATCTATATGTATATTTGCTTTAATAGGATTTGGCATTTATTTTTCCTCCTTTCCATTTAATTTCTTATTTAACATTTAAGGCGAACTGCAAAAATTTCGCCATCTGCTCCTGCAGGAGAAAATGCTTCTCCTATGACTTCTCCTGAAGTTGCTTTTATTAACTTACCGTCAGTACCTACTTCTACATCGTCTCCGGCATCAATTTCTCCGCCTGCTACAGCTTTTGAAATACCATCGTAGGCAACTATACATGCTTTATCTGCTGCATCAGGAGCATCCTGCAGGATACCTGACATTTTCTCACCTTCGGATGCAAGATTTACCTCTTCATCCGAATTAAGTTTAACTGCTCTATACTGATAATCACTTAAATCAGCAGCAGCTATAGCAGTTATACTTGTTAAATCTAATTCATACCCATGAGACATAATATGTTCCTCCTTTCTTTCTCACGTTTTTTATTGTTCCCTTTCAGCTTTATATCTTTTGTAGAGTTCTGGGTCTTCTTCAAGAACTTTAAGTTCTGCCTGCTCCTTAGTTATTTTATCTCTCTGTGCAACTTCTGCTGCCTTTTTCTTTATTTCAGATGCAACATCTCCTGAAACACCGCCCTGGTCAGTTCCAGCGGTTTTAAATAAATCACTTTCTTCGAGTTTTTTATTTGTAGTTTCAAGAATTTTTTCTATTTTTGCATAGGATTCTGGAGCTTTTTCTGATAAATCCATAAGAACATCAGCCAGACTATCAGCTTCTTCCCCTAAACCTTTGAGAGTATCGGCTTTTTCAACAAAATCTCTTTTCTTAATGGTCTTACTTAATTCTTCAACTTTCTTTTCTTTTTCAATATTTTCATTTTGGATTTTTTCAATTTTCTCCTGCATACCATTAAAAACTTTTTTGATTTCAGGGTCAGCTTTTGCTAAAACGTCTTTTTTGTCGTCTGCATCTTTGTCTTTGACACTTTCAGGTTCTTTGATTTTCTTTTCCAAATCCCCTACTTTGGTTTTCATTTCATCAAGGGAAGTTTGAAGCTCTGCAATTTCGGTATCTTTTTCAGTCTTAACCACCTCTACTTCATTCTTTCTTGCATCCATATCTGCTTTGATGAAATCCTGCTCTTCCTGTGAAAGTTTAGCCAGTATTTCTTCTATTGTCATATCGTATTCATCTCCTTTCTTAATTGTTTTTTTGTTATCATTATCGTTTTGACCTCCTTTATCGTTTTTAAATAATAATATTCGTGCTTTTGGATTATCTCCTTTATCTACAACAGCAATACGAGTTATTACTGGTTCTCGTATTCTTTTAGCCATATATTTACACCTCCTCCTTAATAGCAGTTCCCTCAATAGAGAACATAGGAGCTTTCATCTTTTTTATCTTCTGATAATCTTCATCATTTGGGAACCAAAACCCTACCCATGCTCCTTGAGGTAATATTCCTTTAGGGATTCCCATTTTTTCCATTTTCTCTTCATTAAGAAATACGGATTCTATTAAATACCCTTTGTCTAATCCCTTATGGTCAAAATTTGCCTTTCTTGAACCAATGTTGAAACCATATACAGCCATTTCTAATTCTTCAAGATGTTTTGGTTCTACTCTTTCTCCACTATGGTCAATTACCTGCTCTCTATTTTTGTTAAGAGCAACATATCCCCAACCAAATATTAGATTTTTCTCATCATTATATATAGTTTTACTTTTTTCAAGTTCAACAACTAACTTTTCACCTGTGCTTTGAGCTATTGCTGTTCCCTGAAGTATAGCTAACTGCTTAGCTCTTCTTCTACTTTCTTCATTGCCTACTGTATATGTATAGCAATGCCCTGATTCTCCATATTTAAATCCAGGCTTATCTTTAATTGTACATGCCATAAGTGGCATTATTTTCTCCCTTCTCTGCTATAAAGTTCATTAAATTTAGTTTTATCATCTGATTGATTGTCTTCTCCAGTAGGTCCGCCACGATGTGTTTTGCCTTCATCACCCTTTGATTCAGTTGAATCACTTTTCTCTTTAGGCTTTTCCTTAATTTTACTTTTTTCAGGAAGCTCTGCAGCGGAACGTACATAACTTTCAAGATTTTCATCAGGAAACAGGTCAACTCCTAAATCTTTAAGCTGTACAAGGAAATCTCCAAGACTCTTTAAATTAGGAGTTTCTATTTCACTTGATACAAGTTTAGGATAATCAGTAAAACCTTTAAAATTATTTAATTTAATAAGCTGTGGTATAGCATAAGTATTAAATACTTCTGCAATACTTTTTATTTGCGCTTCAAGTGCAGTAGCAAGTAAACTCTTTTTTACATCGGCTAAAGCAAAACTACCTACTTTATCTGCCCCTAACATTACTAAGTCTGAAAGCATCGTTACAGCAATTCTCTGGTCATATCTATTTATTATAGCGTTAGTATCAATTTGCCGTCTTCCACCAGTAGATACTAATTGAAATTCATATCCATGCGGAAAAATTAAACCTTCATTCTGGTCACGTCTTACATTGCTTATTATTGTTTCTAGAGTATTTTTCAATTGGGTTGCTTCCTGTGTACCTGACCATATATCCACATTCTCTGGAGTATTTAACTGTGGGAGTCCTGCTAAATCTCTTTCTATTCCTATGGCTTCAATTTCTTCTATATGTTTTTTAAAAAACCATGGTCTATAGGCATTTCTTAAAAGACTGCGACCTTCTGGATTTCCTCGGTTAGCTTTTGTTCTAAAAAGTAATGATTTATTAAATGGTATTATCCTGGTATTAAAATCACTTTGGGCTTGTTGTATCATAGCTACGAGTTCATCCTCTTCATCAAAAATCCAGCTATGCCATGAATCTTGTGACCTTCCTGCAATTTTTCGCCATCCTATTTTTTTATCATTATATTTACTTTTAAATTTAGGATTTCTAACATCTCCACCCCTTATTTTAAATACTATTTCATGCCATGCCCATCCATATTCAAATTCAGATAAAATATCTGTAATTAAATCATCCCAGGAATGGGACATATCCTTTCTGCATGAATCTACAAATTCTGTAATTTTTAAATCTTCACTTTTATTACCCCCAGGGGTAATTCTCCATGTAACTTTTCTTGCGAGCTGTTCAAAAACAAAAAGTATTGCCCCTATTACAGGGTCATTAGATGCCATCTCTTTGTAGACTTTTAAGCATTGTGGCATAACAAGATTAGTTAAAAATTCTTCCTGAACATATCCGCCTGAACGTTTTAGTCCTGTAATTCCAACTTCAGCAAAATGTTGATTTGTAACTTTACTATTGTCCGTCTGTTCTGGAGTTTTAATTCCCTCTAAATTTTCTGTCATAATTTAATGCTCCTTATGCTGATTTCCAATAAGAACTTCCTTTTCCAACTTCTATAGGATATTGGTCATAACGGGCAACATCCTGTAGTTTATTATAAGCACCGCTAGAGGCGTCTGTTTGGTCTTTAAATCTACCGTTTGGAAAAACTTCAAGTTCATCAAAATAATCTTCGTTCCATGCTCCTTTAAGTACATAAACTCTTCCTTGCTGTGCTGCTGAACTAAATTTTTCTGCACGGGATTCTTTAGAGCCTGTTTCCTTTTTACCTCTAAAATGAAATGATTTTAAAACTGTTCTAGCATAATGGTCTATTACATCTTTTCCTGATGACCCAGGCTCTTGCTCCATCCATATATCTACATTAGTTCCATCCCATATTGCAGTTGTTTTAATTAATTTTTCTATTTCATAGGGAGTCTTACGAACTCTAATAACATTTATAATGTAAAAGAAACCATTTGCTTCACCTATAAGAACTCCTGCAGTATACGCTGGATTATTTGTAGTCATCTTTGGTGTGGCAGCTTTATCCCAATAACGAACCTTTTTTAATGGAATATCAGGAAGTTTATCTATAACTTTAAACCATGTTCTATCAAACATTGCTCCCTCTTGTTTAACATCCCAATTTCCCCAACGTAGTCTTTCTTTGGTAATAGGGTCTAATTTTTCAAGAGATTTCTCATAAGCAACTCTATCAAGTTCAGGGTTATCTTCCATAAATGCAGGAATTGTTATAATATCCTCTAATTCTGGAAATGTAATAAAACGTCTCTTTACCCATTCATGCCCTATTCCACCAGGGTTAGATGCTGACCTTAATCTTAATGGGACATTGAAATCTGCAAGTTTACGAAGCCTTGAAAATAAATAAGTATATTGTGTTTCAGTAAATTGAGTTACTTCATCAAAACCTATAAATTGAAAAGCTGCACTATCATAGTTGTATTTATCATTTTCATGTTCAAGATGTCCAAAAGTTAACGTTGACCCTGATGGAAATGTATAACGGTGCTTTTTTTCACTCCAATGGATTTCTTTAGTTTTCCTATAAGGATGCAACCATTTCATTGCTCTATCCAATAATGAATCCTCTAGGGATAATTGCTGAAATGTCCGTCTAAATAACATTGCAGCATATCCTGGAGTATCTACATATTGTAATGCTGCCATAAGTAGAGCATCACTATTATGTGTAACAATAAAATCATCAGTTAGATATAAACCATTTGGATGGTCTATTGTAATACATTGACATTCTTCTTGTCCTGCAGGCTCTATTGAGACCATTCGTCTTTTTAATTGTGATGCACCGCCATTAAAACTATATTGTGTAAATTGTTTCTTTCTTGATAACGATACAAGGTCAGGATTAATGGGCGTATTAAAATATACTGTATAAGCCTTTTGTCCGTTTAACTTTTTTTCCTTATAAGTATAACTAGGTATTCTATCTGTAATAGTTGCTTTACCTCCTAAACTAAGTATTACTTGTCTAAAATCTTTGGCTAATTGTTTACTTATTGTTGTATAAGACATGTGTCCTCTATTATCTACGTAGCCATCAGTGTCCATTAATCCTTGGATTAATTGTTTTCGGTCCTCTATTGAAGCATATTTATATCTATCAGGTATAACTTTAGTATTTGCAAGGCAACCATTTAGGTCTAATTTAACAATTTTATCTTTTATATCTTCAATAACCCAAGTAATAGAATTCTTTATTTTTTTAATGGTGTATCCTAAAGAATGTACTTTATGGATAATTTCTTCATCTACAGAAGAAAAAGAAATTTTATTGTGATGTATAGTAAAACATCCATCACCTAAAAGAACGCCTATAAGATATGGATGAAGAATAAGTGGAGCTATATATCTATTTAATGGATAAGTATATCTAACTGGTTGAGTTAATGGAATTAAAGGATAATAATATTTATTATTTATCTTTTGTCTTTCAAGATGCTCCATTAAATATTTAGTATTACATATTCTTCCCATTACTTCCTCATGAGTATCTATATAATATTTTATGTTCTTTTTAGGTTTACCTGAAAAAGAAACAAGCCATAAATGGTCTTCAGTAACATACGTAGAAGCATCATCAGTAAAAGAGACCTTATAAATATTTTTTACACCTTGTGGATGAATTGCAATAACTCTTGATATATTTCCATCTGGATTACACACTTGAGAGCCTAATTGCATATCTCCCATAGTTTGTGGTCCAAAGGGTGTTTGAATTGCGCTTTTGAGCTTCTGTGCTTTTCCTCCTCCGGCTGCGCCCCCATAGAAAGATTCCAAATTATTAAGTAGTAAAAAGGCATGTTGCTTTGGATTTATTGTAGGGTCATGCGGAATATACTTAGTCATCTTTGGAGTAAGTGCATCATTTAATTGTAATAATTCAGATGTATCTAAATCAGCAAGAATATTTAGTTTATTCGGTATCATCTATTACTTCTCCTTCAAAAACTTCTTGTTCAATCTTTTTATTACCATTACTGCCATTCATACTCTCTAAAACATTTTTTAATGCTCCTGTTTTAGATAAAATATTTAATACCTTTTCCAATTTATTATGTGTTACTGTTAGCTGTTGATTGTTATTATTAGTAAGTTTATTCATTTGATAATTAGCTACTACATTTATGGCTTCCTTTTCATCATTATTTAATGGTGTTTCTGGTGGAAGCCCAAGACTTACCCTTTCCATTTTTACTGCCATTCGTAGCCATGCCCTCATATCTTCCTGTGTTAATCCTTTTTGATTATCTTTAAACTCTTTAAGGACTTTTTTTATACCCTCAATGCATAACTCAAATAATTCTTTTGCAGCTTTATGATGCTTATTTTCTGTTTCTTCAATATTTTTTTGCCTAATAATATCTAATCTCTGCTTTAGATATATATCATAAGCTTTAGCTCGTGCTTTCCAATGATATGCTTTAGAGAGTGCAACTATAGTAGGTAATGGTTGATTAGATAATTCTGCTACCTTTGCAAAGGAACGAGTATCTTCAGTGTCTTTAAGTTCTCGATAAGCTTTAAATAAATTATAAAAATATATAAGCTCACCATCGAGTTTTTCCCAGAAAGGAAGGTCATCTACTACAGGATAACCTTCAAAATAATCCAGAGATTTTTTTGCTTTTTCTAGAATATCAGGAGGAAGGTTTTCTTTTATAAGTCCAGTTTCAGCTATGATTTGAGGGTCTATAAAGGCATAAGGAAGACCCCAATCATTAAGTCCAATGGATTCCTGTAATCCAGCTACTGCCTCGCCAAGGAGTTTAATTACACCTATTTCAGAGGATGCAAGCTCAATTCGTGTTAATTTAGGTATACTCAAATTTTAGCTCCTGAACAATTGCACATATTTATAAAAACATAACTCTATAGAACTATAACTTCATAGTTCTATATTTTTATAATACGAATATTTAGTATTTGAGTATATTTTAGCATGTAGAAATAAAAAAGCAAGTTATTTTTTAAGAGTAAATTAGAAGGTAGAAATTAAAATTTAAAATTAAAAATAAATTTCTTTCATATCCCCCCAGGATTTTCCAATTGAAAATTCTGCTGGAAAAGGAATAACGGGATGTAATTTTTCTTGAGGAATTCTTTCCATAATTTCTTTCATAGTATTTAAAAGTTCCATAACCAATTTCTTATCATTGGGAGCTTCTATGATTATACTATCATGTACTAAATTTACTATCATAGCATTATATTTCTGCAATTTTGGTTCTATAGCCATTGCAGCAAGAAGAGTTAAATCAGAAGCTATACTCTGAATTGCAAAATTTCGGGCTTCTCTTTTTAGATGTTCTAAGGATTTTCTATCATCTTTATTTATTACTCCATATCTTCTTTTTCTGCCAAAAGGAGTTATAAAAACTCTTCCCTCTTCAAGATATTCTTCACAATTATCCATATATACTTTAGCTTCTCTTGCTCTATCAAACCATTCATCTACTAGTTCTTGGGCTTCCCATTCTGGAATATCAAATTCCTTTGCAATTGAATATGCAGTTCTTCCATAAGCTATACCAAAATTAACACCTTTAACTTTAACTCTTTGTTCTTTAGTAAAATCCTTACCAAATATAACTATTGACATTGCATCATGAGGGTCTTTACCTTCTTGGAATGTTTTTATAAAAAATTTATCTCCGCTTACATGTGCAAGTACTCTAAGTTCAATCGTCTTATAATCTGCTTCTATTAAGATTTTTCCATCGGGAGCACCAAAGATATTTTTTACATTATTATCACGCTTAATATTTTGAAGGTCTGGCTTTCTGGATGCCAATCTTCCTGTTACAGTTCTTGTAAGCCAAAATTGGCTACGGATTCTATTATCCTCATCAAGGTGTTTAAGTGTTCCATCTACATAAGTTGAAAGAACTTTTTGCAATTTTCTATGCTCTAAAAGCATATCTATAGTAAGGTGTTGTCCTATAAGAGTTTCCATTACTTCTGCATCTACGCACATTCCATCATTTGTTTTTTTATGTATTAAAGGTTCTAATCTTAATTTTTTGTATATCATCCAGCCAAGTTGTTTAGTGCTATTAGGATTAAAAATTGTTGGAGCAGTCTTTGCTCCTGTTTGTTTCTTATATTCATCCATATCCCATAAAGATTTAAAATGGTCAGCCATTTTTTTATTCAAATCATTAATCTGTTTTTTAAGTTTTGCTCTATATTGTATGCAATAATCTTTATTGACATGGAATCCATTCCATTGGACTCTTCGTAAGAAATTAGCCCCAGGGATTAAAATAATATAATATAAGCCCTTAAGCAGAGGGTCTGCTTCCACTATTGGGAGGAACATATCAATTAACTGCTTATTGTAATCGCAGTCTTTAGCCAAATATGGAAGAAGAATCTCTTTAGGTACAAATTTCATACCATATTGTTTATCCTTATATTTGTTAACTTCTTCTGAATAATTATCTGCTCCTAAATAACGCATAGATAATGTATCCAAATCATGGAAACCTTCATTTTCATTTAAGCAATAATGCAAAATCATAGAATCATGGTCAATTCGTGCAGGAAGGTTTTCTCGACATAAAAATGCAGTATCAAACTGACCCCCCTGCCATCCAAAGGAAAGGTCATTACTTTCAAATAATTCTTTTAATAAAGATAGTTTACTGGCAGGAAAAATAAAAACTTTATTTTTTTGATATGCGTTACCATAATACATAATAGGAGTACCATAAGGTTTTAATCCTTCTGTTTCTATATCATTGCCTGTAATTACTGATTTTTGAGTTAATAAAAAATTAACAGCATCTTTTATTTCTTTATCTTTTTGAAGTTCTATATATTCAGTAATTCCTGGATTTTTAACTTGATTATAATATAGAACATTGTGAGCATAAATCATTGTATCACGAAATGTTGAATATCGCCCTGATGCCCGTAGTACCGCTGCAGGATGATATACTGGAATAATTTTTATATCTGGATTAAGATGCCAATAGAGTACCTTCCCCTGTACTTGTGTAATCTTTAAACTAAAATCATTTGTTATAGAATTTACTGCAGTATTACCAAAAGCTAAAATTAATTTGGGCGATACTGCAGTAATTTCTTCAATTAAGCGTCCCTGACAATTGAGGATAGCTTCTTTTTTAATAGACTTATCACTTGGTCGGCATAGGAGAGCGTTTGTTATAAATATTTCTTCCATTGAAGGCAATTTAGCTATTGCTAAAGTTTTTCTTAAAAGTTCTCCGCTTGGACCTACAAATGGTTTGCGATATGCTATCTCTTTTTGTCCTGGAGCTTCACCAATTATTGCCACTTCACATTTTTTTATAGGAGTGGGCGGAATTTTGGCAAAGCGATTATACGGACACTTTTTGCAAATTTCCATTTTATTTATTCTTTTACTTCGAAATTACCGTCTCGTATTAAGCGGTCAAGCTCTTCCTTAGCAACTCTCCATCGTCCACCAACACGTATGGCACGTAATTTATTACTTCTTATAAGTCCTAATATAGTAGGGTAAGATACTTTTACAATATTACGTACTTCTTTTAAGGTGTACATAGTTCTTTCGGCATTTTCTTCATTCATTAAATTCCCTCCTCACGTATTCCGCCAATTTTAGGCATAACGCCATGTTCTATTACTATAGATAGTGCTTCCTCTGGAGAAAAACCTGCACTTTGCAGTTGCGTAAAATAAAGATACAACCCCTTAGCAGTGAGTTCGTAATATTCTTTTAGTTGAGGCATTACTTTTCTCATCTGATTAATCGCCTCATCAAAAACTATTTTATCAAATTCTTCCATAATCTCTCCTTTATCTATTTATCTGACATGAATTCTCCGCCTGAACCTGCTACTCTAAAATCCCTAATGTTATTGCTTCTAGCCATTTTGCCTGTTCTTTTATTTCTATATGGTTTGCCAACTATTACAAATAGGTCGCACATTTTTCCAAGAGCTTTACCTTCTTCACAAAATTCTGTGGGCTTAAACTTCGCCCAATCTATTTGCACCTGTGCCCTTACCATAGCTCTCTTTAATGTCTGTAAACCCATATTATCAGGTTTCTTGCCTCTCATAATAACTGCATGCAGAGATACTTTTCTATTAGTATAATCAGGGTCCTGACAGGTATATTCAATTACTATTTTAGGGTCATTTTTAGTTGATAGCGTATAAGACATTCCAGTAATTAGAAATCTATACCATCCACTTGGCATAGGTTCAAATTCAGGGAGTTCGTCACTTGTACCTGACATATCCAGTACAATATTTGGTGGAGTATTATTATTGCTGGCTTTACCTACAACATCAGGACCATTATTGAATTCATCTGGATTGTAGGAATCTACAGGTTTTTCTTCCACCATTGGTTCTTGTTTGGTTTTTTCTTCTTTTGGGTCTTGTGTAGTTTTTGCTTCTTCATTCATTTTTCTTTTCTCCTTTTTCTTTTTATTTAATAAAATTTTTTATTATTTTTTTGAAATATTTAAAAGTGCTGGATTTAGTATTGCATCTTTCTTTTTATTTGCTTTCTAAATAAGATATAATAAGAGATATAATTAACAATATAATTAAAATTATAAACGCACCAATACCAAAGCCAGCCCAAAAAAGTGTTACATTATTCATCCTCTGTTACCACCTTTATGCTCCTTGTTTAACTCATCTAATTTATTAACTATTTCTTTAAGACAATTGGAATCAAACCAGGTTTCGTATTCAACTGTTAAAAAGCAATATTTTCTCCAAGTTGATTTCCATTCAATTGTGCCGAAATAATCTCCAGCCTTATTTGTAATAGCAAATACCTTGGTCTTTGGTTTGGGCGTTAATTCGGTAAATTCAAGATATTTTTTCATTCTTATCATCACCCTTATTCGTTCTGATTTCCTTTCTTTTTTTTTTAACCATATTGTTTTTCAATTTCATAGATTGTTTTCATTGTTGGGTCTAAAATAGAAGTTCCATTCCAGCCTTCCCATCGGTTTTTAGCAGGATAATTGCTTCCTGGAGTAAAATATAATCTTCTATGTATTGTATTATTTTCCCCTATAAATTGATGATAATAACCAACATTGTCTAAAAATCCCTGAACTGCTGAAGCAAGTTTTCCAGGGAGAGCAGGTTGAATATGAATTTGTTTGGCTTTATCCAAAAAGGTATCCTCTGCACAAATAAAAATTGTATGCATAGGCAAATCTCTAAATGAACGTACTAACCATCTAATCATTGTTAAGTCCGTTCCCCAATCTTCACCTGCAGGTACAATTGGTTCAGCATCAAGTTTCCAATTATCCGTATTAATACCAAGGATTTGATTCATGCAATATGTTTGGATTTCATTTAGAGTATCAATTACTACTGTATTATATATTTTTGGTTCTTTTACTTTTTCGCCTCTAAATGTGGATTCAAGCCTAATTAAATTTTCAGTATCATTTTTATCTCTATAATAACAATGTTTTCTTAGGAATTCAAAAATTCTTCCAATTTTATTATAATCTCTTACAAATTCTATTTCATCAATATCGCCTCTACGCCTTAAAACTTTATCTCCACCGTCAGCCTCAATATAGATAACATTTTGCATCTCTGGAACATCTTGGGCAGAACATGCCAAAAGTGTTTTCCCTACACCAAACTTGCCATATAGCATCATATTGAGATGCGTTCTTTTTTTGCTTGATGAAGGTACAATTCTAAAAGGCGGAGCTGTAGGAACTGTTTTTATTTCCTGTACACCTGTCTGGACATTTATACCTGCATCTTTTAATTCTTGAGCTTTAACTTCAGTGGCTTTAGTTTCCTCTATGACTTTTACTTTAGCAGTTTGTACCTCTACTGGCTGACTGATTTCTTTTCTAGGGCTTTCTTCCGCCATAATTCCTCCTCATTTATTCTTTTTTCATAATTTTGATTTATAATTTGTTTATAATCTCCTCCATCATCCATAGCAATACATGGGGTTATAAAAGCACAATCCCATGAACAATCTTTAGTGGGATTATCATATAAACTTAATTCAGGGTTCAACATTTCATATCCCTCGGCAAGAATCTTTTGATATTCTGCTTCCATTTCATTCTCATTTTTTGCGATTTTATCCCAACGTATAAAGTTATCACCTTCAGGATTTTCCTGATTTGCAAAAAATTCCAATGTTTCCTGATGTTTTTTAGGATAAGTTAATTCGCCATAGCGTTTCTTCAATGCTTCAAGATATAATTTATATGTAGTATTTTGGCTTTTATCTGAACTCACATCACCATTTTTTAAGATTTTCGGTTCAGAAGCTACTGCTTTTTTAAATTGGGTATAAACCATACCCTGTGCTTTAGTATTATATTTAAAAGGAAAAGCCCAAGTATAGGCACTCACTTGATTATCTTTTACAAGTTTTGCAGTATCAAATTTTCCAACTGTTTTATAATCTTGTGTCCATAAAAGCCCATCTAAATCTTTTAAGACTCTATCAATTTTTAATTGATAAATTACAGGAATTCCTGCATACTCGGAAAGTTCTGGGATATATATGCTTATTTCAACTTCTACTTGAGGAACGCCATTAAAAATAAAGGTTTCATATTCATTTCTTTTAGGCAACCATTCATTTGTATAATGTGATAACATTGGAGAAGCAAGTTCTCCTAGGGCATGACATTCCATAGGAAGTTCTTCTTTCTTAAAAGAGTTCCAATAAATATTAAACGCATTAATAGGATTACCAAAAACATTATATCCATGATAATCTTCCAAAGCAAAATGGTAGCCCGTACCAAACCATAGATTTTGGTTAAATGTATCTTTCTCCCTCAAATGACAATACATTTGGCTTTCAAAATACCATCTTCTTCTACATCGCCTAAATAATATCCTATCAGAAGTATGCATTGAGATATATTTTTCAGGGAGTTCATTTTGGGGAATTAAATATGGTGCTGTCATTTATCATCCTTAATTATACTTTTTAATAAATTTATAGCTTCTTTTATTTTATGCTTATTATATAAAGCATCTTTAACGATTTTAGCACTTTTAAGAGTTCCCTCAAATGCACCAGAGGGGACAGAAAGCCTACCAGTAATATATCCTTTTACTATTACAGGAAAATAATCACTATCTAATGTTTTAAGTTCAACTTCTGTAGACTGAATACATATAAACATTTCATTACTATCATCCATTTTGACCTCCTTTAAATTTTAATTAATAAAAATTCTATTCCTCATCAATTCTCCAAATATCTATTTCATCTGTTTTTAAATTTAATGTAATTTCTCCACCATAGCGATTTTCATCAGGATATGGTGAAACATCTTTAATATTATATGTTATGTTACCTTCAAAAACTGCTCTTACAGTAAATGTAGAATTATTACCTTTACTATTTTTCTTAGTAATATTAAATTGAAGCACTTGTGGTTTGAATCTTCCCTTTAATGTCTTACTTATGGGCATAATTTTGACCTCCTTTATTTTTATCTAATTTTATAATTTTTTATTGTTTTTGTCAAGAATTTTTTTCCCAATAACCTAAGAATCTATGAAGTTTTGTAATCCCTATTTCTTGAGTAAACTTAACAACTCCAGGATAGAATGGAATGATGTCATGGAATAGTACCTTACCACATTTTTTTACCATTTCAAAATCCCCTTTTACATTATCATAATCATGGAAACCATCAATAAAGGCAAAATCAAATTGTAAGGAATCAATAATTGGTTTAGCATCTTTAGCATTTTCATAATAGGGATAATCAGTACGTCTACTTTTTATTAAATAAAAATGTATTCTATCATTAATCCCTAAATCATTCCAAACTTTATATTTTTCAGGATAATCTATAACATCAAACGTATAAACATTTTCTGCAAATTGTGCTAAAAATGATGCACTAATACCTCTGAAAGTTCCTATATCTACTGCATTGGTAATTTTTAAGCTTCTAAGCAAATCTGTAACAGTTTCTAAATGAGGAATTGCTGAAAATTTTACTAAATCATGTTCTTGAGCATAATTATGTACTCCTAAATCTATCATATTACTCCTTTCATTTAATTTCCCAATAACTGCCAAATTGTAAATCAATTTCTTTTGGGAATTTAGCATGTCCTGAACCTGGATAATGCGTAATCTCCCCAAAATAAATATAATCATCAACCAAATAAAAATCTATCCTTACAAAATCAAATGGCTTTGATAATTTTTTTGCAAATTCTATCATCTTATTAAATCTCTTTGGTTTATCAATTAATGGTGCTACAGCATGTCCTTCTCTTTTTATATCTAAAGCGTTCCAATTGGCATCATAATAATTAAAAGTTTTAAGTCTGGGGCTTGTTATATACATAAATTTACATTCTCCATTAAACATTGCAAATCTATAATCACTTGGAAGATTACCATTTTCTTCTTTAAGTAATTTTTCAATTATAATTAAAGGGTCTATTTGACTATATGCCCATTCATACCATTCCTGTCCATGAACTGTTTTAAACCATTTTTTACATTCGTTTATTATTTCTTCTTTACTAAGATTTAATCTTTCTTTATGTATATAATTAATATCGTATTTCTTAAGTCCATCAATTCCCTCTGCTAAAATCCATCTACCTGCAGCATTATTGGGTTTAATAATATATTCCATAGGTAATTTATCAAATGGGATAGTTTCTGGGTTATCTGTGACATATAACAAAGGAATAAGATGATTTTCTGCTTCCCATCCTATTTTATCTTTAATATATTGTCTTGCCCTATATTTATCTGCAGTAAGCGGAATTAAAGGATTCCTGTCAAAAAGTTTTTTACAAACTAATTTTTCATTAAAAGTTTTAGGATTTTCTAAATCCAAAGGATACCCATGGATTTTTAAAAATAATTCTTTTTCATCCTCATACATATTTTTCCTTTCTTAATATTACATGTAAATTAGTTTCATTAACAAATGTATTTTCTAGTATTTTAAAATTACATTTAATACCATAACTTTTAGATAGCCAATTGCCCTTCCAGCTCATATCAAAATATCTAAATGATAAATCATTCCAATAACTTCTATGAGTAGGGTCACAAAATGCCCCTCTACACGCTTTACCATCTGGACTTTGGGTAGGTGGGACATATATTTCAAAGATACCTCCCATAATTAAAATTCTATATACTTCATTAAAAAACCAGATAACTTTATCTTGTGGTATATGTTCTATAAAATGGGCAGCATAAACTATCTCTATGGTATTATCTTCAAAAGGAAAGTCTTTAAATAAATCTGCTTGAATAAATTGACCTTCAGGATAATAGGTAGAATAATCTATTATATCTACTCCAACATATCCTTTTTTTATATTTTTACCGCAACCTAAATTTATTTTCATTTATAGAACCTATTCTGTTTTGTATGATTAATTAAACCAAAGTTATAAGGATGCTCAATATTTACTTTATCAATTGAAGAATAAATTATAAATTTTCCAGGAATATCGTTAACATTGATACCCATTTTCCATGCCATGTAATTAAAACATAATTGGTCCCGTAAAGACCCTGTACATATCTCTGACCATACAGCTTCATTTAAAGCATTTATTTCCTTAGTATGTCTTCGTAAAATTACTCTTGTTTGATGTAATCCATTATGTTCAGGATAGTTTTCTGCTTTATATCTTTCTAATTGTTTTTTTATAATATCAGGTTTATCTAAATATTCATCCATACATATTTTACCTTCTTCATAAATACAATCTCTCCAATGACGTATAAGGGCAATATCAGAATCGGCAAGATATAATCTTATTAAAGCTGTTATTTCAGACATGATTATAATATTAGAATCTACCCATAAGCTATATTTAATATCTGGAAAAAATTTATGGATTAACCATTTGTACATTCGTGCTTCTCTACGAGGGTCATTGAACTTAGGTTTAATATAATTGATATTCCAGAAATCACTTTTTATATTTTTATCGTCAGTGAATATAATATATTTAAATTCTGGATTATCAAAATGTTTTTTTATAGGGTTATCTACACTATTTATATTTGCAGTTACAATTACTTCTTCTGGTATAAAATCATTCCATTTTTTAATAAAATATTCTTTGCTTTGTTTGAGATATGCTTCATCATTAGGACAACTATTCTTATATTTAGGATTATTAAAAGTAGCTCTTTTTCTATCATCTGCAAAATGCTCTGAAGTTGAATTCATAGCATATAATTTATATCCCTTTTTACAATATTGTAAAGATAAATCCCAATCATAGAAATAATAGTTTAGATTTTCATCTAATTTTAATTCAATATTTTTTAAAATCATACAACATCCGTCTAAAGCCTGTACTTCTATAAAATCAGTTTGTGCTTTTTTAAATAGTTCTTTATCATATTTTTTAATTCCTGAAACAATATTGGTAACATTTGCACTTTGTAAAAGTCTTTTAAAACCTGCAATTCCAACTATCCCTACAGATTCATTTTTTTCCATAAATGTTATTGCTTTATCAATCCAATTATCTGTATTTATTACAATATCATTATGCATAAGTATTATATATTTTGATTTTGAAATGGTTAACCCTTGATTTAATGCTTTAGTTACGCCTAAATTTTTATCATTTTTTATAATATGAACATTAAATTCAGTTAAATAACTTAAATCATCTGAACCATTGTCTACAACTATTACATTTATATTTTGATTATTTTTAAAAAGACTTCTAAGAGTGGCAACTGTTTCCTTCGGTCTATCTAAAATAGGCATAACTACATCAATTAATTCACTTTTAGTTTGTATTATATTATCAATATCATTTGGAATATATAAATCTTCATAGGATTTTTTTCTAAGAATTTGTAAATTAGCTTCTGTAATTTTTTTCTTATCTATATTTGATTCTATAAATGTAGCATGTCTATAATGATGTACAAATGAATTAACTACATGATACAATTTAAAACCTGCTTTTCTTGCTCTAATATTGAAATCAATTTCTTCCGCACCGCCGATGGGAAAGCTTTTCCAATCAAAAACTCCAATTTTATTAATAACTTCCTTTGCAATTAAATAACAAAATCCCTGTAAATCTATAATTTCAATACATTTATCTTTAAGTTTAGAACTTAAACTTATAGCTTGTTCTATAGTTAATTCTGTAAATTTATCTGATGAATTTTTATATAATCCCTGACTGGTAGAACAATAGGTAGTAGTAGGTCCTACAATCCCTGCATTAGGCATCTTAAAACCTTTTAGTAGCTTAGTTAACCAATTAGGTGTTACAAAAGTATCAGAATTAAGAAGACAAATATATTCTCCAGATGCTATTTGTATGCCTTGATTTATTGCGTAAGCAAAACCTTTATTTTTGGAATTAGTTATTACTTTAATGAAATTAAATGACCTAAGAAGTTGTCTTATATAGCTTTTTACTTGTGGACCGGAGGCATTATCTATTATGATTAATTCATAATTGCAATCTTTGGTATACTTTATTACACTTCTAATACAATTCCTAAAGTAGTTATAGCAATCTTTTACAGGAATTATTATACTTACAAAGGAGTTATCTATCATGTTATTTGCCCTTTCATAGAAAATAAGTATTAATCCATTTATCTATATTATTTGATATATCTCTTTTTATAGCATCTTTTTTTGCTTCTTTTCCAAGACGTTCCCTTAAATCTTTATCTTCAATTAACTGCTTTAAATATCTAATCCAGAATTTAGTTTTATTTCTCTTAACTAATAATCCATTTTCATTATGTCTTATCCATCGTCTGTATGGAGCTACATCACTTGCAATTACAGGAATTTCACCTGCACCAAATTCCATGCCTTTAAGGTCAGATTTGCCATCATTGAATCTGCAACCTACTAAGGGTACAATTCCAATATCACATTTTTTTACATATTTTGGTAAATCCTCCATCGGAAATCTTCCATAGACTTCCAAATTTTTATATCCTTTAAATAATACATCTGAAACTTCTCCCCATCCTGCAAGAAGTAAAGTAAATTTTTCCTGCTGTGGAAAACACCCTAAGACAATCCTCAAATCATCTTCATGCGTTCCTGTACCATACCATCCTATTACTGGTTTTTTATTCTGTCTTTTAGGAATAGCATCATATAATTCATTTTCTATCATATTTTCTAAAATTACAATATTTTTGTTCAATGGTTTATAGATTTCTGCAAGTTCTGGAGTGGAAACTTGGAGCATATCCACTTTCCTACAGGCATTTCTTAATGTAATAAGCTTAGTGTTTACTTGAGTTTTATATTTTATACCTACCCGTTCACCATTAGCATCCTGCTTTACTTTGATTTTAGGATGAAATGTAATCCAAGCTGGATTTGAAGCTGGAATTGCAAAATAATCATCATCAATTTCCATTACTAACTTTTTATTATAAGTTTTTAATCTATCCATAAAATGAAGAAAAAATGGATGCCATACAAGCTGAAAAATTATTACATCATAATCAAGAAGATTTATTAATTTAGGCTTTCCTAAAATAGTAGGAATTTCAGCAGTTAGATTTAAATATTCCAATGTATCATAATAAACAGATTCAGCTTGAAAACCTTTTTCTTGCAGTAGATTACAAGCCATTTCCATACGGTAATATCCGCTTGCTTTTCGTGTTCCTAATATAAAAATTACTTTTTTCATATTATTGTTTCACGTGAAACATTAGTTTTTAATAACATCTCTTTAGTATATAATGTCCAGTTAATTGCCCGTTGTTTGCTATTTAAAATCTGCCTTACCTTTTCATCTGTTTCATTATCTCTATGCAAAAGATATAGTATCCTTACATTGTCTAATTGTCCCTGCCTATGAAGCCTGTCTTCTGCCTGGCTATTTTCTTCTGAAGTCCATTCATAACCAATAAAGATTGCAACTTTTGCTTGAGTTATTGTTATAGCCATTCCGCTTTTTATCGTAGCTATAAAGATTTTCCTTACAGTAGTAGCATTTTGAAAGTTAGAAACATTATCATGAGTTTTCTCTACCGACATACCCCCATGGAGTTTGCAAAATAGGACTTCAGGTTTTCCAAGACGTTCCTTAAGAACTTCCATTATTGGTTTTATAGCTGTCCTAAATGGTGTAAAAATAGCTACAGGGTTATCATTTGAAAATTCCACTTTTATAAGTTCAATTAGCATTTCCAATGCTCCACCGATTATAGGAATATCAAAAATTAAAGGTGTAACAAGAAGCTGCCTTAAACGGAGAAGTTTAACTGCCTCATTAGGTGCAGTTATTATGTTATCTCCATATTCAATATACATATCACTATCCATTTTTTCGTATAGTTCTTTTTGTTCTGGACTCATAAAGACAGAAATTGGCTGACGTGTCTTTGGTGGAAGTTCTTTTAAAACATTTTCTTTAAGTCTTCTTATTAAATAATTTTTTCGTAATCTGTCAAATTTTTCAGGATTTTTTGGCATCTCTTCAATAGTTTTTCCAAATCTATCTTCAGTTATTATGCAATATTTATTCACAAACTCCCAAAAACTTGAAAATGTATAAGGGTCAAGAAGATTGAAAGGTGCATAAAGATTTGATAAATTCCTTCGTACAGGACTTCCTGTAACCATAATGATATGGTCTGCTTTTCTTACAAGCGGTAATATTGCTCCAAACCTTTTCGTTCTGCTATTAGATATTCCCATAATATGATATTCATCTGTCACAATAGTCTTCCAATTTATATCATTAAATTCGTTTTTAATCTCATCAATAAAAAAGTAATTGGCAATTAAATATTTAATTCCATCTTTAAAAAATTTTTCCCTTAGCTTACCTCGTTCTTCTGGAGGTCCAGAATAGACTATTGATTTTTTATCATACCATCGGCTAAGTTCATCATGCCAGACATACAATCCAGGATTAATAGAAAAAATAAGGACAGGTTCGCTTTGAAGTCTTTGAATTGCTTCAAGTGTAGTGTAGGTTTTACCCAATCCTGCCTCATCTGCGAGGATAGCTCTTCCCTTTTTTTGTAATATGAATTCTACTCCACGCAGTTGATAATCCTTTAATTTATCCATTACTGTAGAAAACCTTTCATACGAGTGGCTTTTATAATTAAATCATTAAATCTTAATTCATTCTCATAAAGATAATTTTCATCTTCAAGTTCTCCCTGCAAAAAAATATATTCATCTAAAAAAACATCATATCTTGGATAATCTATCTTTTCTATATCGCATATAGTTTTTAAATGTTCTGTATATGCCACCTGGATTAAAAATTCATTGGTGATAAATTGCAATTCCCTTTTTTGGAGTTCAATTATTTCTTCCTGTGTAGATATTAATCTTTCCGTTTCAACCCGATAATAATCTATTATTCCCATTGTAGTAAATACAATAAAAGGTAGAATTATTATACATATGAGTACAGTAATAAATAACTTCATCGTGCCTCCTTTCCAAAGAGTAAAAAATAACAGCCATGCCTGATTGCATCTCTTGAATGTTGTTCCCCCTTAGCCCAATAGCCCCATTCCTTTAATTTATAACTATTACAAAAACCTTTAGCCATAGTGGCTAATTGTTTTATAGTTTTAATATGGTATTTTTCACATACATATTCTATAGCTCCAATTATTTTTAATGTAGGAATTTCTGAAAAGCTGTGAGATTTTAATTTAGCAGGATAAATCCTATAATCCTCATAAATAAGCATATCTGGTAAGAAATCTAAGATAGCCTCTTCTATAGCTATTATAGAAGTCAGTTGAGCAGTTTTTATAAGCTCTCCATTAATAAAATAAGCAACCCCTGTAGTTTCTCCAGGGTCTATTGCGAGTAATTTTTCAGGCGGTTTCCAATTTGGCTTGCTGCTTGCAATTATTTTATTAAGTAAAGTAATAAATTCCATAAACTTATAATTCTAATTTATTATCATCAGTATTATCAGTATTATTAGATTTTACATTATTTTCCTCTTTAAGTAAATTTTTTATAGAATTTATATCTTCTTCAGCTAAATTATTAGGGTCAATTACTTTGAGTCCTCTTGCCTCAAGAATTGCAATCATCTGCGTATTTTCACTATCTTTTGCTAATTGTTGAGCAAATACTGTATACCCCCGATGTTCAAGAAGCATTATTAAATCTTTATCCCGTTCACGTTCAGAACGCTTTTGGATTTGTAAAAGCTCCTCTTGACTAAAATTTGGTCTTTCTTCATTAAGATTCATTTTTGGTTCCTTTCTCTTTTTAGTAATAAACATTTAATTATCTTGGTTATATCATCAAAAGTATATGTATCCTTTTTAACTTTAAATATGATTGTGTTCTCTTCAAAATTTTTTGTTTGCATTTATTCCCCCTTATTATAAATCATTAATCTTTTTTTATTTTAATATCATTACCCACAATTAATAGGGGATGCATAACCATTTAAATAAAAATTATTACCCTTTTGGGTAATATTCTTTCTAGCTATCTTGCGTTCAATAATTCTAGTATCTACTGCTTCATCTCCAAACATAAATTCCTTACTCGCAATAATATCTTCTGCTATTTTTCTTGTAGAACATATTTCAACCTCTCTCCAATGGTCTATTAATGTCCAAGTTTCACCATATAAAAATAAACCATAAACAAAACCGGTTTGTTCTTTCCATTGAAAATTAGCTTCTACCACATAAACTTTAGATAAGCTCATTATTTTACCTCTCTTAATTACTTATTACTCTTTTTGTAGGCATAATCCCAATATTTATTTTTAATTTTTTCAAATCTAAAAATCTTATATGCCCACCATAAAGTATTAGCTAAAAACATTTGTTTTATTTCTTTTATTCTTTCCATCTTATTTCACCACCTTTCACTATTATCACCCAAAATATCCCTTATTAGCTCAATAGCCCTTAAAGTATCTTTATTCATTATTACCATTCCTCCATTCCGACCTGACCATCTTCAAAATCATCACGCCTGTTGACATCTTTTTTATTGGTATATTTCTTTTTTAATTCTTCCTCGTACTTCTTAAACTCTTTATCTGTTTTATTAAATTTATCAAAACCTGTTTTATCTTTATCCATTATTCTATCTCCTCTTGTTGATTTGATTTAATACCCAACATCAATCTAATATCCTCTATTCTTTCATCTGGGCACATATAATCCAAAAGGGAATTAATCCATTCTTCTACATCACCATCACAAAAAACATTTGCAGCCTTTACAAATTCTCTACCATCTTTTTTGGTTTCTATTCCATCAATGGCATTATAAATATCTGACCAAGTTATTAATTCTTTGCCCCTCCACTTAAATATCTTTAAAGACTCTTCTATCTCCTCTATCCATAATTTTACTTTTTTGCCCCTATATCTTTTTAGAGCTTCTTTTGTTTCTATACCCATAGATATTATATCCCATGTTGTTTTTACTTCTCCTTCTACTATTAGCTTACCTGCCATTGGAGTTATAATCACATTTTTGATACCTAACTCTTTGATTTTTTCTGCAATTAATTCTGCTTGTTTTGTTGCTTTTCCTATAGACCTACTCCATGAATGAATTGTGTAGGGTTTGTTTATTTCGCTATAATGCTGCATTATTACTTTATCTATTTTTCCATAAAAATCATCATCAAAATTCTCTTTATCCATTATTTTATCTCCTACTAATTTATATAATTACTTGCTACTGCTATATAGAGAAAATAACTTGAGAGTTTTTTAAGCTCCTCTATTTCTTTGGGATTCAATCCACCTTTCTTAATTTTATTAAGTAACGTTTCCATAGCTTTAATTTTCTTTCCCTCTACTTTCATCACTTTACCTCCCTTATTATTATCTCTATAGTTTTATTTTTATATTTATATAGTTCCCTGTTTACTTCTGATAGTGTTTTATCCCCTATTTCAAAGCCACTCGGATAAGACATAACGATTCCCTCTGCCACTACTTCTCCTTCTTCTGGGATTAATTGGAGGATTTGGTCTATAACTTCACTCATGGCTTCATCTACATAAAAGATATTTTCATACCGGTCATAATGATTTTTGTAAGATTTTTTTAATATCTTCTCTACATTCCCCCTATTTAGCTTATTCAATTTTTTGAGTAGAGAAGAGGCAAAATCATCAAGACCCTCTCCACCAATCATATCTGATACTCCAATACCCTGTAATTCCTCAATTATAATTTCCTTATTATCCATTCTTACCATCTCCTAATATTTCATTTGCTATCCCTTTAATATTTACATCCTCGGTATACATTTCATTTGTTAAATATTTATTCAATACCTCAATTATCCTTTTCTTTGTCGGTATTTGCTTTTTGAGGGCTTTATTTTCTTGCTTTAATCTATTAACTTCTGCTTTAATTTCTCTTTCTCTTTCTCCTATAAATTCACTAAAGCTCATTATTCCTCACTTTCTTTTAATAATTGCTTTAATAATTTTATCTTAGCGATTAGGGGGTTATTAGAATTTAAACAAATATCTCCCTTATGGACTAATCCAGCCGTAAAATACACCACATCAGGTAAAACATTATTGTTGTAATTAAAATAATAAGTAAAATCATCATTCCTGAATCTTTCCTTACATATCTTAACTATCTCCTCATCTAATTGGTCTTTTGGCAACCAAATTACATTTTTTCGCCAGCGGTTTTGGAATACAGTACCACCCTCTTCCATGTCTACGGTAGAAGGTTTATAGGTTGGAAATTTAACATTAAAATACCAGTCACCTTCTTGAAATTTTTTTCTTAACCCCTGTATCTCTCTACAATCACATTCTTTTATATATTCTTTAGTAAAATATTTCATGATTTACTCCTTTCTATTGGAGAATAACTATCATTGACAGGGTTATATTTATATTCCAGACATTTCATCATATCTTTAATTGATTTTGGTATATTGAAGTTATTAAGGTTAGCATTCATAAATAAAAAATGGTTATTCATCTCGCAAAAAATATCGTAAGCCACTTCGCTTGATAACTCACGACCCAATATCCACTTGTGGGTTGCTAAAAACCATATTTTAACTTCTGTAAAATCCATTTACTCCTCACTTTCTAAAATCCTAATCCATACATTACAATTAATCTGCAATGCCTCAAAATAATTTTCACGAAATACATCTATGGTTAATTCCTTAATTGCCCCGCCAGTATCCTCTGCAGTGTAAATTCCATCCCATTCATTGGGGAGCCCTTTAATTTCTACTTTTGTGCCAAGAGGAATCACATCAGGGTCTACTGCAATAGCCCCTTCATAGACTTCTTTTCCAGAAGCCATAGTCCTGTTCGTGCCCTGCTTTGGGTCATTGGGACTATAGCCTGTTGCTTTAAATTGATACCAATAGACTTCCTGTATTACTTCTTTTTCTACATACACTATCTTCTCAACTGGAACTTCCTTTTCCTGTACTTTAGGTATAAATCTAAATACTGGATTAGCATTTGCAATATCCATTCCGATAGTAAGTGCAATCGCCCATATTAAGAGAAGACCTAAAAGTATATAGATAATAATTAGTCTACGCATTTATTAGGAATTATAATTTCAATTGGGATATTGGCTATACTACCACCTACACAAGCTTTATCTTCCTTTCTAAGAGAATTGCGTATTAGCCAATCTAAATCTCTATCATGTTCAAGAAATCTTTCTAAATCTTCTTTTCTTATATATCTTATTATTTTCATCTATTTCTCCTTTTCTTTCTCTTTAACTTCAGTAAAAGTTAAGGTATCATTTTGTGCTATGACTTCACCATCTTCAAGAACTATTCCAAGTTTGCCAGAAGTATCTACTTTTTCTATAATCAATTGATAGCCATTTTCTTCTGCCATTTTTTGATAAATTTCAAATGTTTTATCATCTAATGCTTCACCATGTTTTATTCTTAGTATTCTAATAGTTGGTTTTTCTGCCATGGCTATTTTACCTGCAATTAAATGCTGTTCAGAATCAGATAATTGTTCCATAGGTCTGCGTGTAGGACCAAAGACTAAACCTCTATCATCAATGGATAAACCTTCTACAGGCATCTTTATTCCCTGAAGAATTTCCTGCTTCTGATTAAGGATAGCTTCACATTCCTCATTTAGTTCTTTATATTGCTCATTAAAATTATTCACTTTATTTTGAAATTCATCATATTTTTTAGCTTCCCTTACTTTTTCATTGTATTCTTCTACTTTAGAAATTTCTTCTTCTATTGGAACTGTTTCTTTAAATGCTACTCCCTCTATTTGTTCTTGTATTTTATTTATTGTGGCTTGTTCCTGATTATTAACTTGTTTAGCTTGAGCTATTTTATTCTGAAGTTCCTTAATTTGATTTTCCCATTCAGAGATTGTTCTATTTCTATTTACTATATTATCTTGGGCATTGTCTGCTTGTCTTTTTGCTTGCTCTATATTATTATTAAAATTTATGGCTTCTGTAAGTTTTTTACTCAAATCTGATATACTTTTTTCTTCTCTTGAAATACCTTCAGAAGGCTTTTCTAAATTTTCCAATGCACCTATTGCAGAATCTCTTTCTTGTCCTATGGACCATCTTTTCTGATAAAGACCCTCATATTTACCATCGAGTTCAGTTACTTTATCATAAACCTTGAAAAGTTTTAAAAGATTCTCTACCTGTTCTTTTGGAGACATCTGAAGTATTTCCGTAGGGTCAATTGAGATAGTTCCAAGAAATTTATCTATAAAACTCTGGGCTGGATGTACTGGAGTTCTCTGCTCATCCTTTAAAGTAACATATAGATAAGAACTTTTAAGTGTATATCTACGTTCTACAATAAAATCCTGGAATTCTAAAATTGAACGTGCCTCTGTTTCTCCTTCCCGTATTGGTTCAGAAGTCTTCCGCATAGCATTTTTTCCGCCAAGTGTCCACCAAAAGCTATCTACAAGCGAAGTTTTTCCCTGCTGATTTGCACCTGTAATAAGGATTGTTTTTCCATTAGGCTTTAATTGGACAAGTTTAATTTTTTTAACATTTTCAGTAACAAAGCCTATGATAGTCTGCGGTGATGTGATTTCAATTGGTTGTATGTTATTTGTCATTTCCCTCTCCTTTGTTTATTTTTTTAAATATTTATATATTGAGTTGTAAACTATTGCATAATCGCAATTTAAGGTATCTGAAATTTCCCGTATAGAATAGCCTTCTGAATATAACTTCCTAATAACATCTACTCGGTAAACTTTTTGCCCTTCCCAGTCTATAATTACTTTCCCATGATGTTTCTTTGGTATTCCTTCAATACCTTTAACTGCATAATAAGCAGAATCATAGGATATATTAAGTTCACCTGCAACTTCACTAATAGTCTTTCCTTTATTTAAAATTTGTTCCCTTATATATTCTGTACGTGGTATGGTTCGTCCATCCTTTAAAGTTACATAAATCCTGCTTTTATCAAGCAATCTCTTATTAGTCATATTTAAAGTAGCCTGTGCTACAATACCATAAGAAATATCTAATTCATCTGCAATCTCTCTACGAGTTCTATTTTTTAAGAACTCCTGTCTTATATAATGTGCTCTTATAGTTGTAACAGTTCCATCATCTAATTGATATTTTTTAGTCATTAGTTTCCTCCAAATTATATTTAAGTCTTGTTATTAAATCATCGGCAAAATCTTCGGCATCAGTTTCTATTTCATTCCTATTCCTCTCTGGTAAATATCTATGAAATATCATATATTCTTCAATTATTATAGTTTTAATCCTATTTATCCTTCGTTTTTTAATTTCCTTTTCATTTAAATATTTATTTATTATTGTTTTCATATTATTCCTTACTTTCTTTACATTTCTCTTTCAATCAGTTCTTCATCACCATAATCGCTATTTGCACAACAACCATTTTCTTTTAAGTCTGTTAATTTAAGTTCAGATGTTTCCATTTCTATCTGAATTACATATTTAACTTTATCAGGTATTTTGAAATTTGAATTAATACGATGCTTAAATTGTGTCAATTGATATATCTTGATATTACTATCTTTAGCATTGAATTTTAAATTAAATCTTCCAAGTTCCAGATTTATATCCTGAAAGTGCCCAATACCTAAATTCAAATTATTTGTAATTTCTTCATCTTCATCAAATTCTACTGGTCTTGGTAACGGTTCTGGTAATTTAATTATTTTCATCGTCTACCTCCATTGAAAATTCAATCTCTATATGCTTACCCAAATATTTTTTACTTTTTAATTGTTCAATATAAGCACAAACACGTTTTTTAATTGTATCTAAATTTGATGTCATTGCCTTATTATGTATTAAGAGGTAGACATCTTCTTCATCATAACAATCTTCATTTTTAATTTTAGCTAAGACTCCATAATCTAAATAAACACCAATTGAACGTTTCATTTATTCCTCCTCCAAAATTTTATTTGCTACATGTTCATAAAAATTATTATTTATTACTTTGTAATATCGTCCAAATGTACCTTTCAATGCTTTAATAATCTTCTTCTTTGGTATTACAAGAGAACATATTCTTGGTAAAAGATAAGCCACTACACCTTCAATATTAGTTAAATATATATTTCCCTCTTCATCATAGGTAGGAAGTAGTAAACCTTTTTCATTACGTTTTAAGCAAAATTTTAAACCCTTAGTTAATACTTTCTCTACTTCTTTTTTATTTAGTGTTTTTACTGGTTGTTTAGATTTAAGGAAATTAGAAATATAATCTTCTGGATGTAAAATAGTTTTTGAGTATTTAATAGCTTTTTTGATAATATCTTTTAATTCTTTATCTGTTACCAGATATTCTTTATTCATCTTCTACCTCACTTATCATCTCCTGGATTTATAATCATTTATCATATTTATAATTACATCTGCTTCTTTTGCACCTATTGAACCTCTTAATCTTGCATCCATATCCAATTTTTCATCATCAGTTCTATCATCTTTCTCGTAAGAAAATCTTTTACTTACATATTCCTTTTTATTCATTCTTATCCACTCTCCCCAATAACTTTACCTTTATATGTAATTACCTTTTTAATTCTATAGTTTTCGTCATCAATAGTTCCAAGATATTTTAATCTTGCAAGGACTTTTAATTTTTGCATATCAACAAGCACAATAGTTGTATTTGATTCAATTTTTTTCATTCGGCAGTTCTTTAAAAATTCGGAAATACCCATTGCAGTTTCTTTCATTTTGCTTCCTCATAATAAATTACTCTATTTATTTTTTGTATTTAATAACCCTTCCAGTTTTTTCATTAAAAAGGACTTTTGTATAATCAAAATCATTTGCACTTGTCAATTGCTCAAGTTTCTCAACTCTATTAATTAATCTATCTATTACTTGATTTAGTCGGATTAACTCACTCATGTGTCCTCCTGTTTGTTCGTTCAGATTTTTTATGTTTTCCACTATTTGCTTATCATCCATTATTTAACTCCCTCATTAATTTATACAATAATATTAATAATAGTATTTTATTATAATTACGGATTAATGTCAAGATATTTTCATAGATTTAAAAATTATTTTCCATTAATTTTTATTGCTTGTAAATTTATATTGACTTATCTAAAATTATAATATAATATTTTTATAACTTTTGCAATCATTATAAAGGAGTAACATGCCTCTGGAAGAAGAAAACAAATACATTGGAGCTTTAATATCACCAAAACTTTACTGGAAAATCAAAAAGAAATTAATAGATAGAAGACTTACTATGTCGGAAGCTATTGTTCAGGCACTCTTACAGTTCTTAGAAATTAAAAATGCTTCCACAGAAAAGAAAACAGATAACACAATTAATATTTAATATCCTCTTATAAATCTTATAATAAAAGGAGGATATTTTTGACGACAAACGATATTAAATCCACCACTTATACAACAGATATAAAACATGAAGCTCTTTATTATGTTTCAAAAGAACTTCCAATTATACCTCTTTGCTCGTCCACGCATGAAGGGATATATGGGAATCATTTAAAAATATGTAAATCCCCTGGAAAAACTCCTCTAATAAAGGCATGGTCCACAAGACAAAAAACTACTCAAGCAGATGTTTATTCATGGTTTGCACAATGCCAATCTATAAATATTGGGCTTCCACTCGGTCAGGTATCTGGATTAGTAGGAATAGATATAGATGGGGCACATGGCGAAAAGATGCTTCAGGAAGTAAGTAAAGGAAATATCCCTAAAACATGGGAGTTTAATACTGGAAAAGGTAGACGATTGTTATATAGGCTTCCAGGAGGGATTAAAACCAAGAAGTCCGCTCTTGCAGGGGAAGGGGAACACCAGGAATTTGCAATTATCTGCGATGGTCAACAGACAGTTATGCCCCCTTCCGTCCATGCCAGCGGAAGGATTTACAGATGGAAAGAAAGTTGTGGTCCTAAAGATATTGAACTTGCAGATGCTCCTCAATGGATTATTGATAAAATAAAAGTAGAAGATGAAACTACCGCTTTGCCTGAAGGTAAAAAATTACCTGAAGATGCATGGAAAGAAACCCTTGAAGAAGGAAGAAGAAATGATGAACTTACTAAACGTGCAGGAAGCCTAATCGGCAGAGGTATGCCAAAAGATGAAGTAAAAGAAGTTTTAATTCTCTGGAATAAACTACATTGCAAACCACCATTGCATGATGAGGAAATAATTACTATAGTAGAATCCATTGCACTGGCTGAAGAAATGAAGCGCACTAAAAAAATTACAAAAAAAGGTGAAGTAAAAGTAGTATTTCGCCCCACACCATTTATTAAATTATTTATAAATCAGCAAAAAGAATTAGGATATTCCTGGAAATATGCAACTGATATGGGGTCATTTTTCAGATGTAATGACCTTTATGGTCCATGGGAAAGATTAGATTTAGTTTTTGTTAAAAGTGAATTACGTAAAGCTCTAAAAGATGAAGCACATGGCGGTAATAGAACATGGGATTCCAATCATTGCGTAGATGAGGCAATTGAAGCCTTAAAAAGTGCTCTTGTATCTTCTGAAGAGGGCTTATTTGACCTCGGTTATGCCACTGCTTATAGAAATGCAAGATATGACCCGTTATCTATTATTTGTCTTTCTAATGGTGTTTTCTATTGGAAAGAGAAAAAATTAAAACAATGGAACTCTGATTTTTATACTACGATAAAACTCCCTGTGGAATATAACCCTGAAGCCACATGTCCTAATTGGCTAAAGGCACTTTCAGAATGGATACCAGATGAAAATTCTATTAAATTTTTACAGGAATTTATTGGATTATGCCTTATTCCAGATACTTCTTTCCGTACAGCAGTTATCCTGTATGGTACAGGTTCAAATGGAAAATCTATATTTATTGATGCTATAAAAATGTTATTCGGCAAAGCTCTTGTAGGTATTCCACTACATAAGCTCACCAACACGTTTGAAACTGCCTATTTACAAAATAAATTGGTTAATGTCTGTGGAGATATTGATGCAAAATATATAAAAGATACAGGAATAATAAAAACAATAATAGGTGGAGATATTCAAGGGTTACGGGGAGAATTTAAGCATGGAAAGTCTTTTGATTTTACACCTGTATGCAGACTTTTATTTAGTGCAAATACACTTCCCCAAGTTGCGGATAAGACAAGAGGATGGTTTTCCAGATGGAAATTTATAGAATTTCCTACAGTTTTTCCTGTAAATCCGGCATACAAGATTAAATTGGATGAGCTTTTTAAAGAAGAAAAATCAGGCATCCTTAATTGGGCATTAGAGGGTCTTACCAGGCTAAAAAAGACAAATACATGGACAGTATCAAAGATTATGGAAGACTCTGCAAATGAATATAGACGGGAAAATGATAGCGTAGTAGCTTTTCTGCAGGATACTGTAGAAGTCGTTCCTTATCAGGGGGGAGAAACTAAAATCGCTACTACTGCACTTCATAATTTTTACTCTGAATGGCTTTCCCGATATATGGAAGGATTAACTCCTGTGGGGCAAATAGAATTTACTAAAAGAGTCCAGACTTATGGTTTTAAAAAGGACAGACGGATAGAGCAAGGAAGGATGCGTGCTGTCTTTTTAGGTATGCGAATAAGGATAGAATATAAAAACGAATTCAGGCAAATTTTAAGGCTTTTAAATATTGAAGAGTAAAAATGGAGAGGCACTTTAAAGGTTTGCCAAATCCTATTAAAGCAAATTCTTTTTAGTGCCTCAAGTCCAAATTATTCAAATAATCCTTTAGTGTATCTTTTCATATCAGGTTTTAAGCAACTAATATGATGCTTACATATCTGGCAGGCATTATGGTCAGTTCCATAATAAATAGTATGCGCACCAATGTAATTAATATTTTTAGTATAGAAAACTGCACCACATTTCTGACAGGTAAGCGGTATATTTTCACCTCTTTGTGCCCAAGATACAATAACTCTGCTTTTTTGTCCTGTAAATAATCCCACAAAAACCCCCTCTATAATTCTATCAATGTTAATAAATTTTTCGCTATCATTATTCATTTAATTTACTTCCAATTAAATCATTTAATATTTTCTCCCCCTCTTCTCTTGATATTTTCCGCAGAACCTTAAATCTTTTTACCCTGAATTTGCCATCAGTAAAATAAGGGACTGCAACTATATCAGAGATATTAAACTCCACTTCTATTAAGTCTATGTTATCCCTAAATATACTATTCTTTAAACACCACATAAGGGTTGCCACGTTTAAACCTTTGCCACATTCATTCCTTTCATCTTCGTCAAAGTCTTTTTCTGTATAAATTTTGCCAACAGTATATGTAGCATATTGATAAGAACTAATACCCTCTACAAGGTATTTCCAATATCTTAATTTTGTTTTTGGGTTTTGCATCTTCAGAGAATACAAATTATCAACCCAGACATTCCAATTTTTGGCTCCCCGTAGGTTGGCTCCCTGTAGGTCGGCTTCCCGTAGGTCGGCTCCCTGTAGGTCGGCTCCCCATAGGTCGGCTCCCCGTAGGTTGGCTCCCCGTAGGTTGGCTCCCTGTAGGTCGGCTCCCTCTAGGTCGGCTCCCCGTAGGTTGGCTCCCTGTAGGTCGGCTCTCCATAGGTTGGCTCCCTGTTCAACTGCTTTCTCTACAGTCTTTTTTACAGTATTACCCACGCAACTATATTCAAACAGTAGGTTTCCATAAATAGAATTGATTTGTATGTTTATTTTCTTACTCATTTATCCTCCCCATTTTTATTTTTTAAATAATAATTACTAAAATAATCTGGATGCGTTATTTTAAAATATGCATCACAACAGGCTTTACAACAGAATTCACTAATCCTGCCTTTATGCCTACCAAGTGTGTCATATTCAGAATTGGTTATTATATTACTGCATTTTGGATTTTTACATTTTACTATTGTTTTTAACATTTTTTATTTCACCCCCAATTGAAAACCCTTGTTCTAATTTAGATATTATTTCACGTGGGTATTCAACATTATTTTCTCTATAAAATTGTTTACCATTATCTAATATAATAACATCTGCAATTATCTTGTGTTTAAGTATTTTTAAATTTACAACTTTAACATCCATTCCACATAATTGCCCAAGAATATGTGCATTTTCTTCATAAAGTTTGATTGTCTCTTTAATTCTATCTTTATCCATTTTTAGTCTTTTTCCCCCTTTTTTATTTTTTAATAAATTGAGCATATATGTTATATAAACTGCCCCTTTGTTTTTCAGAGGAAGTCAAATGGTCAGCTTCTTTAAAAGTATAAATTATTGGTGCGTTATCTCTATCAATAAGCATATGTCCCTCTGCTATTAACTTTAAACTCTTTTTAGATTTGAGGAAATCTTTGACAAGCTCTTTTGCCCTATCTTTATTGCTTGTACCAGTAAAATACATTGCAAACTCTGTTAATTCTTTCTTACTAATAATGTAATCCATTATTTTTACCTTCTTTCTTTTTATTCTGTTTTAATAGGCATAATTAAATATTCGTCTCCGTATCCCATTTCAAATACTGCAGGCTTTAAGGAATCAACAATATTTAACCTTACATTTTCCAGTTGCTTAAAATTTTTAATACAGAGTTTTAAAAAATAAGGATTAAAAGTTATTGGCATAATCTTTGATTTCTGCAGCCATGGACGTTCTTCTCCTTCTACTTCTTTTTTATCTTCAGATTTTTCTTTTAACTCATCTTTAATTATTGCTTCTACTACATCAATTTCGTCTTCAAAACTACCAATTTCTTTATGCTCCCTACTAAATACCAATTTGGTCATAGCTTCATTAAGTTCCAAAGTTATCTGTGATTGTTCATCACCAAATATTTTTTGGACCTTATTCAGGATTTTTAAAGCACTCTCAATACTAAATTCAATTGCAAGATTAAAATCTTTAGGAAATAAATCTAAATAGTCAGGGTATTTTCCTGAAATCTGTCTGCACCATAAAGTATGGTTTTCTACCTGGAGTTTAACTTCATTCTCATTATAATAGATAAAAAAGTTAGTATTATCTTTTATGTTTTTATCTATTTTCTTTAGAAGAGGATAGATAATATTAGGAAGTATGATTGCGTTTTTATTAACTTTATTTTCATTAGCTTCATTTTTATTATCATCATTAATATCATTATCATCATCAAATTCTTTTACACCAAAGTGGTAACTTACTTTAGCTAAAAAATAACTATTGGTAGCTACTATGCAGTTGTTTTTTAAATCAAGATAATAGCTTTCAAGAATTGGACGGTATGTATAAGAAGGTGCTTTATTAAAGTCTTTTGTTTTTTCAAGCGTTTCTATAAAACCTTTCCAATCATTTAAAGTGATAATGTTTTCTTTTTTAACTTCTTCCTTAGTTTTAATTTCAGGAAATTCTGGAAACTCTTCTATTAGCATAGTATTTAGAGTGAGTTTATCAACTTTTAGCTTAATTTCTTTTACCATTACATCCTCTTTTTTTGTTATAGCTTCTGTCCATTCTTGAGTTTCTTTTATCCATTTACCCTTTTCAACTGTAATTTCCTGTTCTTCTACCCAAGACTCTTCTATAGCTTCAAGTATCATTGTTTCAGTATCACAAGTACTCACTGCCTTTTCAAAAGTTTTAAAAGGTACAGCTACTCGTCCAAGCCCTTCAGCTTTGCTTTTTACAAAAGTATTTAAATGCATTTCCAGATTAGTAGAATATAGCTGAAGATACTTCAGTTCATCTACTTCAATTTTTATAGCTTCTAAGATAAAAGAAGATTTACTTTTAGTGAGTTCTGTATGGGG
>Ga0265293_10001730_pt1 | contig 46389 bp, 40 predicted proteins | sample Munlanlewell138R_FD_192505 | JGI IMG/M metagenome (GOLD analysis project Ga0265293, IMG submission 192505) | Leachate microbial communities from a municipal landfill in Southern Ontario, Canada - Leachate well 138R | ecosystem: Engineered > Solid waste > Landfill > Unclassified | place: Canada... | reverse complement strand
CCCGAATAAGAGTTGGGGTTAACTCACCCTCGAATATAGCGCTCTTGCTAACCAAAACAATAGACGATTGGGTGGTATATATATATTTTGAGTATTTTGGGTTTGCCAAAAATGATAGGGCGCCCGGAAAACCTTCTTCAATCTTGGCCACGGTGTGTACCTCAATCTGAGAGTCTCCTTCCACTTCGCCGCTTATGTATTCAGCAATTTGTTTTGCCGTAAAATTCATGCTAACATATATTAATTTGGGGCAAAACTAACAAATAATAACGAGAAAGCGTAAACCCTATTTAGCATAGCACAGAAAATATTTAGTTACTTCCTTTGAAAGCGTCCGCGTGTTTATCATTTCCGACGCTGATGTTATATCTACGAGCGTTCCATTATTAAGTAAAATGCTTATGGATTCCTCAGATAGTTGGTAGGCCTTATTGCTTACCGAGCCAGTAAACACGAAGTAATGGCTATACTCTTTTAATTCAGGATAGTTTTTTATGAATAGGTCACGCATTAGCCCCTCATCCTGTTTAGTAAACTCATTATTCCGAAGTTCTACCTTAAAAAGTTTGCGAGAGGTAACCATCCTCGCAAGGGTTGATAAAACCTTGTCGGGATGAGATTGCCATAGCTTAGCAGCTACCATAATATCGGCATCATCAATACTAAGAAACTGTGATACAGTATTGTTAACAGTATCAACGTTGCTAAAATTACTCTTTTCAACCGTGTTGTACAAAAAGTACGAGAGAGCTGGCGAGCAAGACAACTGCTGTCCTTGGGCTGCCAATTCTCTGGCACGTTTAAGCAGCTGGGTTAAGAGTTTCTCGGCTGAAACCACCGTTTTATGCAAGTAAACCTGCCAATACATTAACCTACGAGCAATAATAAACTTTTCGATAGAGTAAATTCCCTTCACATCAACCACTAAGTTATCATCAACTACGTTAAGCATCTTAATAATTCGGTCGGAACCGATAGTTCCTTCTATAACTCCAGTAAAAAAACTATCTCGCCGCAAATAATCGAGCCTATCCACATCAAGCTGACTCGAAACGAGCTGGTGTAGAAATTTTTTGTGATACGTGCCATCAAAAATCTGCATTGCCATTTCTAGTCGCCCGTTAAGTTGCCCGTTAAGGTCAAGCATTATGCTCTTGCCTATTGTTTCATGGTCAACTCCTAGTATTAAGGAGTACTCAAGCGAATGCGAGAAAGGGCCATGCCCAATATCGTGCAATAGAATGGCTGCTGAGGCAGCCTCGGCCTCCTCGATAGAAATATGATGCCCTTTGGCTCGTAAAACATCAATGGCTAACTCAATTAGGTGCATGGCACCCAGCGCATGCTGAAAGCGTGAATGGTTAGCGCCAGGGTATACTAGGTAGGTAAGTCCTAACTGTTTGATATGCCTAAGCCTTTGGAAATAAGGGTGCTCAATAATATCAAACGATAATGGGTACGAAATGTCAATAAACCCATACACTGGGTCGTTAACAATTTTCTTCTTATTTAGTGGTAACATGTACCCTAACTTTTGAAATGGATAAGATTGGTGATTAACTCATAAAATGAGTAAGAGTAGAGTTGGTTTTGAGTAACTCTTTTGATCTTTACTTAGCGTAAGGCTTCCACCTCTATTAGGTTAAATTCAACCTTGCTAATAAGTGCTTTGTAATCGCTACCAGCAAAGTATATATCCTCATCGTCCTCTTCGTAATACCAGTTAATAATTACTTTTTTCTCAGGTTGTGATGCAATGACTTCAACCTTTTTCATAATATCAAAAAGCCTTTTTGATGAGCTTGTATTGAAATATTCAAGCTTAAAAAAGATTGTAGTAACCTCCTTCGCTTTCTCTACATATTTATCAATCCATGATAGAATAGGGTAGTAAAAATCAATTACATTTTCAGGTATCGAACGCCCCTCTATTCGAATTTCACCAGCCTCGGCATTAAGCAAGACGTAGGGAGTAGTTATAGCTTCTTTTAGTTCAAATTTTTGCATTTCTGAAATTGTCAGTGTAAAATAATTAGGGAGTTTTCACATCTTCTTCCAAAACAATATAATCATTGACATGACCATTACGTATAATCGCATCCCAATATCGAAAAGAGATTACTGCTTCGCTTCCTGTTTTTTTGCTTTTAATTCTGACTTTCTGTGTCTTAAGTTTTTCCATCTCAACCTTCTCAAATTTCAGAGACATTGAAACGAGTGAATCCAAATCCTCACCTAACATCAGAATCGACTCGTCATCCTCCTCATACTTCCACACTACCTCAACCTTATTGCCATTCGATGCACAAGTGTCGAGCTGCTTCATTATCTCGCTTAGGTATTTATTTGAACTACTATTAGTGTATTCTAAAAATATGATAACCTTGGTGAGCTCAGCTGGGGCTTTAATATACTGTTCAATCCAATCGACCAAAGGTTGCCAAAAAGAAAAGACATCTTCGGTAATGGACCGACCCTCAATTTCGAGCAGCCCTTGTTCAGAAAAATTTACGTAAGGACAATCTGTGGTTTTATCTATAAGTATTCCCATGGTTTAACTATTTGTAACAGGAAGTTGAAACTTGTTATCGTTTGCTTTGATTTTAATATAACATTTTGGTTTTAAATTATCAAAACTAAACAAAAAAATGCGAATAAACAATACCGATTACACCAAAATAAATTACGAACCCCTACCTTCTAAAAGTATGGCAAACAAATTCTTTACGCTAACTAGTTTTACTGCAAATGCTGTAATTGTGCTAACAATCAGGACCATTACTACTCCAATTACCCAGTGCACACTAAATTGGTTAACGGTAAAATAGGCCAAATACGTTACGCCAAAAAGTGACAAGAACTTTATCACCTCGGCTTTCTTAACTCTAAGTTTAAAAACTTTTATGGCAACGCCTAGTTGTAAAAGCGAAACTAGAGCCTGTGTAATGAGGCTTGCGACTGCCGCACCAAGGGCAAAATGCCTAGGTATAAGCACTACGTTAAGCACAACATTTACAACAACCCCTACTAGGGCAATAATATTAAGAATATAAAGACTCCCGTTTGCCGTTAGCAGCGTACCAAAAATGTACGAGATAGAAACAAACACAAAGCACACCATAAGCGTGGCAAAAATAGCAGATGATTCGGCAGTGTGATTAACGTAAAGCAGCTCCATTATTGAATCGCGATAAACAATGCAAACCAACGAAAAAACAATTGAAGCAGCAAACAAAAGCCGGACCGAGAAGCCTAGTAGTGAGATGATTTGTTCACCCTGCTTAAGCATACGTGAGAAAATGGGGAGCAATAACGAGGCAAACAGGAAAGGTACCATGGTGCTAACATCAAGCAGTCTGAAAGCTTGAGCATAAATACCAGCATGAAAATTACCGTTGGGCAGCAAACGCTCAATCATAACCGAGTCAACCCTAAAATGAAACGACATAAGCAATACCAGTAAAGCATATGGGTAACTTTTTTTTAGTATTGAGACAAGAAATATCCGATTAATCCTAGGAACAAAAACATTTACTTTTTTTACCACAATAACTAAGGAAATGGCTGTTGTTACCAAGTAAGCAATAGTTTGAGCGTAAATAAACCATTCAATTTTAAACTCACTGCGCAAGGGCCCCCAAAGCATTACGCTACACAATAATATCATAAAAACCCTATCGGTAACCGAAAGGATGCTATCGGTTTTAAATAGTTGTAAACCGCTAATATTACTCCTTAGGTACAATATAAAACTTGCCAAAAACTGGTTTACAACTAAAACCATAAGCATACCCAACTGTCGTTGCGAATATCCTAAAAAATAGGCAGCCGTTATACTAATAACGAAGTAGGCTATTGCCATTAAAAGTTTTATACCCACTAAATTTGATAGGTAGCGAGGCAGTAGTTGGGGGTGCTGGCTTATTGATCGGTTGTTAAAGTTTGTGAGGCCAAAATCGAGAAAAATATTGAGCAGCAACGAGAAGTTAAACAGAGCAAAGAAGAGACCATACTCACTAGCCCCAACTATATTCTGAACAGTTCTATCTATTCCAAAAACCCAAAAAGGCTTAATTGCTAGGTTTAAAAGAAGAAGTAGAATAAGATTTGTTGCAAATTTGCGTTTCAATATTTTTGTTTGCTTTTAATTATCCTTGGGTGTAAAATGGTAATATTTGCAAAACTAGTGAATGGTTTGCATAAATTTATGCTATTTTGCCTTCATAAAAAAAGAAATACAATGAGGATTGCAGTAAACACTCGATTTCTGATTAAAGATAAACTTGAGGGGATAGGCTGGTTTACTTACGAAACCATGCGAAGGATTACGAATAATCATCCTGAGCATCAATTCTACTTCTTGTTCGACCGCAAACCCGACCCTCATTTCATCTTTTCGCAGAATATAACCCCAATCGTTCTTAGCCCTCAGGCGCGCCACCCCTTTTTATGGTACATTTGGTTTGAAATATCGGTACAACGATTTTTAAAAAGAAGCAACATTGACCTCTTCGTATCGCCCGATGGTTATATTCCTCTAAGAATTAAGATACCTTCACTTAGCGTTATTCACGATATAAATTTTCACCATTACCCCAAGGGTATCCCTCTGCTAACCAGATACTACTACAAATACTTCTTTCCTCGGTTTGCAAAAAAAGCTACGGAGATTGTAACCGTTAGTGAATACTCAAAAAACGATATTTGTAAAAGTTTCAACATACCTCCCAGCAAAATAACTGTTGCGTACAACGGGGCCAACCTAACTTATACACCAGTTACCCCTAGCGAAATGCAAAACTGCAGGAATGAAATAACTAACGGAAAGCCCTACTTTGTTTTTGTTGGTGCGCTAAACCCACGAAAAAATGTACCTCGGTTAATAGATGCATTTAACTTGTTTTTAAAGGAAAGCGGCCTCGATTTTTACATGGTTATCGTTGGCGAGCCTATGTTTTTAAACAAAGGAATAAAGAACGCTTTAACTCGATTAGAAGATCAGAGCAGGGTTGTGTTTACCGGCAGGCTTCAGGTTAAAAAGCTTCGAGAAGTGCTTGGCAGTGCGTGTGCCCTAACCTATATACCCTACTTTGAGGGCTTTGGTATTCCTTTGGTTGAAGCAATGCGCTGCCACATTCCAATTATTGCATCGAACAAAACATCGATACCCGAAGTAGTTGCTGATGCAGCATTTTTAGTTGATCCATTTAACATTCCATCTATTGCCAATGCAATGCAACAGGTAGCAACCAGCAAGGAGCTACAACAAACCCTCTCAGCGAAATCCGCAGAGCGGAAAGATTATTTTTCGTGGGATAAAACTGCTGAAATCTTATATCAAGCGATGCATAAAATAATTAAAACCCTCAGCTAATCAAATGCTTAAATCGAACTATAGTAACAAAATTTTTGAAGCTGGGTGCGATGAGGCTGGGCGCGGATGCCTTGCAGGTCCGGTGGTTGCCGCTGCTGCTATTTTACCAAAAAACTATCAAAACCCTATTCTAAACGACTCTAAACAGCTAACCCTAAAACAACGGCTAACTCTTCGTGCAGACATTGAAGAAAACGCAATTGCCTATGCCATAGGCATTGTCTCGCCTCAAGAGATTGACCAAATAAACATTCTTAATGCTTCAATACTAGCTATGCATAAAGCCGTTGAAAAGCTGATAACAGAACCTAACTTCCTAATAATTGATGGAAATCGATTTAAACCCTATCGAGACATCCCTCACCACTGCATAGTGAAAGGAGACTCTAAATACCTTAGCATTGCTGCGGCCTCGGTGCTAGCCAAAACTTACCGCGACGAGCTAATGGCAATCCTTTCGCAGGAATATCCTATGTATCTTTGGGAAAAAAATAAGGGGTATCCAACACGTGAGCATCGGCAAGCTATAATGAAGTATGGGGTAAGCCCATACCATCGGCTAACTTTTAGGCTAACAAAACCCGCCGAGCATCCGCTTTAGAATATTTAAAAGAAATTCTTAATATTGTATCTTTAATCCGTTTGATAAAAATACCATCGAACCTATGTAATTAACAAATCTATCTTGAATACTAACCCAATCAAATTAAATCCAATGAAACGAATCAAAATTTTTCTTCTGGGATTTCTCCTAATCGCAGCCTCAATGGCAAAAGCCGATGAGGGGATGTGGCTATTGCCGCTCCTGCAAAAGTACAATATCGCAACCATGCAATCCATGGGGCTTGAACTTAGTGCCAACGATATTTACAGTATTAACAACAATAGTATGAAAGATGCTATCGTTATTTTTGGAGGGGGCTGCACAGGCGAAATTATTTCGGATAAAGGCCTGCTACTAACCAACCACCACTGTGGATATGGCGCAATACAAAAGCACAGTAGCACAGAACACGACTACCTAAAAGATGGTTTCTGGGCAATGAATTTAGACGAGGAAATACCCACACCAGGGCTATCCGTTACCTTTTTAGTTCGCATTGAAGACGTTACCGATCAAGTAACCAAAAAGGTTAAAAGTAAGATGACTGAAGAGGAAAGATCCAAAGAAATTGAGAAAATTGCTAAGGGAATTGAAGACAAAGCAATCGAAGGTAATCACTACCGTGCATCTGTTAGAAATTTTTACGGCGGCAATAAGTACTATCTACTTGTTTACGAAGTGTTTAACGATGTTCGTATGGTTGGTGCGCCCCCCTCATCAATTGGTAAATTTGGCGCCGACACTGATAACTGGATGTGGCCTCGCCACACTGGTGACTTCTCCATATTTAGAGTTTACGCCGACAAGGACAATAACCCTGCCGACTACTCTGCCGAAAACGCACCATACAAACCTAAGCACCACCTACCCGTTTCGCTTAAAGGTGTTGAAAAAGGTGACTTTTCTATGATAATGGGCTACCCTGGCGGTACAACTCGCTATATGACCTCGTGGGAGGTTGGTGAGACCGAGAAAATAACCAATGCACAGCGCTCATTCATTAGGGGCATTCGTCAGGAAATAATACTTGAAGATATGCTTGCCAGCGATGAGGTTCGCATTAAGTACGCATCAAAATACTCAGGTAGTAGTAACTATTGGAAGTTCTCAATTGGTCAAAATCAATCGCTGAAAAGGCTAAAAATTGAGGATGAAAAACGTGTTGAGCAGGAAAAATTTACCAAATGGGTAAACGAAAGCAGCAAACGTACAAAAACTTACGGCGAAGCGCTCGACCTAATAAAATCTTCAATAGAAGGTCGTAACGACTATATGTATGCAAGCACATACCTTAGCGAAACAATGCTTAGAGGAACCGAAATTATTTCGCTTGCTTCACGCGCCAACGGTCTATCAAAGTTACTAAAAGAAGGCAAAACCGAAGAGATAGAAAGCCAGGCAAAAAAACTAAAACAATCAGCCAGAGGCTTCTATAAGGATTACAACGCACCAACCGATCGCAAAGTTGCCAAGGCAATGTTTAAACTTTATGCCGATAAGGTAAAAGAGGAGTTTCACCCCACCGTTTTCACAATAGTTAATAACGAATTCAATGGTGATTTCAATAAGTTTATCGACAATATGTTCGATAATTCAATGTTTGCTGATTCTTCTAAACTTTGGAAATTTCTTGATAACCCAACAGCTGAAGGGATTGAGAATGATCCTGCTTTCATAGCATCAACGTCTATTGTTGAAAAAGCCAGCGCAATATGGGGCGAACTAACAGAATTCAATAAAAACTTTGCAAAAGGCCATAGGCTTTACGTTGGCGGAATAATGGAAATGAATGAGGGGCAACCTATGTACCCCGATGCAAACTTTACCATGAGGCTAACCTACGGTAAGGTGCTTGATTACTACCCACGCGATGGAGTACACTACAACTACTACACCACCCTAGAAGGGGTAATGGAAAAAGAAGACCCTGATAACTGGGAATTTGTTGTGCCCAACAAACTTAAGGAACTACACCAAAATAAAGATTACGGTCAGTATGCCACAAAGAACGGCGAAATGCCTCTAAACTTTATTTCAAATAACGACATCACCGGTGGCAACTCAGGTAGCCCTGTTATTAACGGTAAAGGTGAACTAATTGGCACAGCCTTCGACGGAAACTGGGAGGCTATGAGTGGCGATATAGTTTTTGAAACCGAATTACAGCGTTGTATTAACGTTGACATAAGGTACACCCTATTTATTATTGATAAATATGCAGGAGCAAAACACTTAATAGATGAAATGACAATTGTTAAATAATCGTTTCAATTAAATTATTCGAAAGGGCGTGGCAGGTTGTCACGCCCTTTTTACTTTAAAATCAGAATTTTACGCAAAATACACCTACTATTAAAAATATTTTAAAGATAAAATCGTCAAAAAGGGCCTCGCCCTTTTATTTTAATAAAAAAGTAATACATTTGTAATACATCTATATGTTATAACAATTTTTTGATGCGAAGTAAATGATTTCAAGATTTTTTGAAAGTCGATAATTAACCGAAAGTTCCCTACAAGTGGTACAACAAGAAAACATTTTAGCGCACTTTGGCCCATTGAGCTACGAAGAGATTGGTTTTTTGCTAAATCGTATGACAGCATACGTTGATAAGCAGGGAATGACCATTACCATTAAAAAGAAGGTATACTCGGCTATGGTAGAAAGTCTCGAAAACATATACAAACATCAAGATATAATAAGTAGCAGTAACGAATACCAACCAAAGTTTTCCCTACTTTTAAACGAAAAAGAATTCTCTCTTTTCATCTCAAACAGCTTATTAAATACTAAAGTTGAGCCTCTCAAAGAGAAACTTGACCGTGTAAACTCGCTGAATAAGGAGGGTTTAAAAGAGCTGTATAAACTTACCATTCTAAGTGGTGATGTCTCACCCAAAGGGGGTGCAGGCTTGGGCATAATCAACATTGCTAAGGTTTCTGAAAATAAAATTAGCTACAAATTTGAAACAATTAACAATCAGTATTCATACTTCACCATTAACGTAATTATCTCTTGTTAAAGAAAAGATTAATTTAATGAATGCTCTACAAATAGAACCTACAGAATTTACGCCTAAAGTAAACTTCGACCCAGGAAATAATTTTTTTGAAATATCTGGTTTCTCACGACCCGAAAACGTAATTGGTTTTTTCAGACCTATCCTAAAATGGCTCGAAGGGTACAGCGAGAATCTTCTTAGTCAGAATACCGATTTCAATAAAAAGTTACTTACCCTTAATTTTAAAATGACTTACTTTAACTCGGCTTCGTCGAAATTTTTGCTCGACGTTCTGTTAGAATTTATGAAATTTAAGTCGAAAGGTAACGAAGTTGAGGTAAACTGGTACTACGAGGACGGCGATGAAGAGATTCAAGAGTCTGGTGAAGAGATGTCCGATATGCTCGGCTACCCATTTAAGTTTATTTCGTATAATCCGTAATTAACCCTGAAACCAACCAGAAAGCCTCTTTTTAACCTAATTAGAGGCTTTCTTTTTTTAAATGGTTTACATAAAACTAGTAAACTTAGGGTAAGAACGCTTGCGCTTCATTCGTGATACCTAAAAATGCCATCAAAGCCAATCAATCCCCTACATTCACTAGGCAATCGTCATATCTATAGAAACTGCTCGCATTGAAGGCAATCCCGCAAAACAAACCTTAATAATTATAGTAGTTACCAAATTCGAGAGCAGCATTAAAACCGCTAATTATTACCCAAAACAATGCTGTATCCTATAAACTAAAAGTTAGAACTTCTCGTACCCATCGTCGTCCTTAGGGTTATTTCCGCCGCCCATATTAAGAATGGCACCGCCTTTTTTAAAGTTTGTGGTACTCAAAGGTGCTGGGTTGGGCTTATTTTCAGTTTTTCGCATTTCAAAACTAGTCTTCTTCGATTTTGGTTTAGGCACAACCGATTCTTTAATGTGTTTTACCGATGAAGAAACCTTTTTAATTTCAGTTTTAAAGAAGCTAATTCGCTCCTTAAGCTTTTCTGCTTCATCCTTCATTCTCTCAGAGCTAGTTACTAGCACGTCGGCATTAGCCGCATTTTCTTGCGTAACATTATTCAGCTGCTGTATGGCATTATTTATCTGTTCTGCACCATTACTCTGCTCTACACTTCCGGCTGTAATCTCCTGTATGAGGACAGAAGTTCGTTTAATTTCTGGTATAATTTCGCGAATTAGCTCAACCGACGATTCGGTGTTAAAAACGCTTTCTGTAGAAAGTACAAGAATCTCGTCGGCGGCAACCTTGCTCCGCTCGGCCAGCTTTCGCACTTCGGCTGCTACAACAGCAAAACCCCTTCCATGCTCACCTGCTCTAGCGGCCTCAACAGCAGCGTTTAGCGCAAGTATGTTAGTTTGAAACGCAATATCGTTAACAATATTAATGCGCTCCGAAATTTTCTTTATCGAGTCCATACTCTTCTCAGATTCACCCCCAATTTTCTCAATATCAACAGCTAGCTTATTCGAGATTTTATTCGTATTGTTCGAATTCTCGGTGTTCTGCTGAATATTGGCTACCATCTCCTCCATTGATGACGACACCTCTTCGGCGCTGCTGGCTTGAGTTGAAGCGCCACCCGAAATACCCTGGGCAATGCTATTTAGGTTCATGCTAGTAGTCGTTATTTCTTCGGCACCCTCAATTATAGAGTTAACAATTCCTCGCAAACGACCAATCATTTGGCGCAAATCGTATAGCAACTTCGCAATCTCATCGCTACCCGAAATGTCGTAATCAGCCTTTAAATCACCATCAGCTAACTTCGATATGGCATCAGAAGCGATACCCACAGAACGCTTAATGGTTGTTGTGATATAAAGCGATACGCCCACCCCAAATAAAACAACCAAGAGACCTCCAATTACAACAAAAATTCTAAAAAATGAGGTTGATGATTCAATCTGACGATAAGCATCAATTGCCTCACTTCGCTGATTAGTCGTTAGCGTTTCAATCTCTTCGAGTATTTGGTCCGTTGTAGTCATTACTGAGCCCGTGGCCTCAACCATTCCTTCAACATCCATAAGAATTAGAAAATCGTTATAGCTATCGAACGTACTAAGCTGACTCATAATATTCTTATGGTCGGCAAAAAGGTCTTCAGTAATTCGACTATCGATCTCCTTAAAAAGGTTTCGATCAGAATTACTCCAGTTTTCAGTTAAAGGTTTAATCGCATTTACCGCATTAGGATAAAGGGATTTATGAAGTTCTTCAAGTCTTCTTTTATCGGGAGTATCGGGCAGTTTGTCTATATAAACCCAGTTCTTTATAAGCAATTTCGACTCGGAAACCAAGTTTTGAATTTCGGTTAGCTGGTTAACCGAAGGTGTATTCTGTTCAGAGAGCTTTCGATTTATATCATCATTACGGGTAAGAATAACGTATGTTACCACTGACGATATTATGAAAAGGCCTATGATTAGGCCAAAACCTATGAATAATTTTTTTGTTAAAGAAAATTTTACTTCCATGATGTATGATTTTAATAAACTCTTGTGGCTAAATCGTATAGCTGGCGGTTAACATTAAACGATCTATCGCTCATATAACTTCTATTTATGTAGAACTCAAGTTTACCTTCACGCACGTTAAAAACCAAGCTAACTCCGGCTCCAGCCCCATTCCTAGCCGCTGCCTCTTCATCGCTAACAATTAAAGTACAAGCTCCACCCGCCTTTTTCGCAATTTGATCAACCACACCGAGCTGGCTTTTAGGAACAAACAGGATATTTGCTTTACCCACCGCATTAACATTTGGATACGACTTAACTTCAATTTGCTGGCTTCCAACACGTCGTACCTGAAGTGCAAGCAGTTGGCTTAAAAGTTCGGGCTCATCACCTACAATGGCAACAATAAAATTGCCCTCTTTCCCCTCGGGGCACCACTCTACTAGCCTTGTGAGTTGATAAATAAATGCTGTTTGCATTTTTTCTTTCTGAGCGTTTACGGTAATGCTAAGCAGCATCACTGTTAATAAAACCAAAGGCTTAACTATAATAAAAAGTTTGTTCTCTTTCATAATCTAAAAAGTTAAAAATTCAATGAAAAAAGTAGTAATTATGTATATACAAGCTTTAAACGCATTTATCTCAAAATTGTTACCTAATATAAATTGCTTATGATTTACTGTTCTTTTATTTAGGCTCTGTAGCTACCTTTGAGTATATGCGATAGGAATTTCTGCAAAGGTTAAATAAAAACCAATTTAATCAATAATTACTATCTTTGTATTTTAAAAAAAGAACACAAACGTTTCAATTTTAAATATACGAAAAAACAATAACTTATAGTATGGACCTTATCATTTATAACACATTAACCCGAAAAAAGGAAGTTTTTAAACCTATAAACAAAACAAATGTTGGGCTTTACGTTTGTGGCCCTACAGTATACGGCGACCCGCATTTGGGACATGCTCGCCCTGCTATAACTTTCGATTTGCTTTTTAGGTTGCTAAAGCATTTAGACTATAAAGTGCGGTACGTTCGAAACATAACCGATGTGGGGCATCTAGAGAACGATGCTGATGAGGGCGAAGATAAAATTGCAAAAAAAGCTAGGCTAGACCAACTTGAACCAATGGAGATTGTTCAGCATTATACCATTCGGTACCATGAGGCTATGAAAATGATTAACACCCTCCCACCAAGCATTGAACCCAGAGCTAGCGGCCATATAATTGAACAAATTGAGCTAATAAAAAAAATTATTGACAATGGATTTGCCTATGAAAGCAACGGCTCAATTTATTTTGATGTTGAAATGTATCATAAAAAACATAACTACGGAAAACTCTCGGGGCGTATTATTGAAGATATGATTTCGAGCGCGCGCGAGCTTGATGGACAGGATGAAAAACGAAATAGCATTGATTTTGCTTTATGGAAAAAAGCTAATCCTGAGCATATTATGCGCTGGCCCTCACCGTGGAGCGACGGATTTCCAGGTTGGCACGTAGAGTGCTCTGCAATGAGTACAAAGTATCTTGGCGAACCATTTGATATTCATGGAGGCGGAATGGATTTACTCTTTCCTCATCATGAGTGCGAAATAGCCCAAAGCGTTGCGGCCAATGGTAAGGAAGCTGTTCGTTACTGGATGCATAATAATATGATTACCATCAACGGACAGAAAATGGGCAAATCGCTAGGTAATTTTATTACCCTAGAGGAGCTTTTTACTGGAAAACATAAAATGCTTGAACAAGCTTATAGTCCTATGACCATAAGGCTTTTTATTCTTCAGGCTCATTATCGTTCTACTCTCGATTTCTCAAACGAAGCTCTTCAGGCTGCCGAAAAAGGGTTAAGCCGATTACTTGCTGCTACGCGCTTACTGTCAAAAATTAAACCAGCTGCCAGCTCAACGGTTACTGTAAACGATTTGTCGGACAAGGCATACAGCGCCCTTTGCGATGACCTAAACAGCCCGATTGCCCTAGCAACACTTTTCGATTGGGTTAGGACTATAAACTCTTTATCCGAAGGGAAAGAAACTATTACCCAAGCAGATTTAGAAACACTTAAATCAACTTTTAATACCCTTGTTTTTGACGTTTTAGGCTTAGCCGACGAACAGTTTACAGACTCAAAACACACCAATTTAACTGGAGATCTTATTGAAATGCTCCTCAATATGCGATTGCAGGCTAAAGCGAGTAAAGATTTTGCCACATCCGATAAAATTCGAGATGATATGGCAAAAATTGGCGTTACGGTTAAAGATAAGAAGGATGGTTTTGACTGGGAAATATAGTGCTGCCTAAGTTCTAGGTAAAAACGTGAGGTTACTTCCCTCCTCAGTAACACTTAGGCTTATGGTTCGCCCCATAATAAGAGCAACATTGTCTTCTTGGTGCCCAACCGGACAACGATAACAAACCGGGTAGCCATATTCAGCCACCGCATCTCTTATAATTTCCAAAGCGTTTAGCCCGAAGGGTACGGTGTTATCATGCATCTGGGTCATACCGCCAACAACCAACGCTGCCAAATTTTTAAGCTTTCCGCTACGTTTTAGATTCATCATCATCCTATCAATGTGATAAAGGTACTCGTCCAAATCTTCTATTAACAGAATTTGATTGTCCGTGTTTATATCGGCATCAGTACATGCAACGCTATATAAAATGGAGAGATTTCCTCCGCACAGTTTACCCGTGGCAACACCATTTCGATTAAATTTATGCGCAGGGAAATTATAAACAGGGTTATGACCAAAAAGTGCCATCCGTAAACTTTCGGTTGAATCATTAGGCTTTTCATCCATCGGAAAATTAATGGGCATTATCCCATGTATGGTTTCTACCTTGTACCATGAGTTTAAGTAGCTATGCAAAACAGTAATATCACTATATCCCACAATCCATTTAGGATTTCGTTGCATGCTTCTTAAATTCAGAAAATCGAGTAAACGAATGGTACCATATCCACCACGAGCACAAACAATAGCCTTAACTGTAGGGTCCTCTATCATTGATTGAAAATCTGAAGCTCTCTCAGAATCGGTTCCCGAAAACTGATTATACTCACCGAACAGATTTTCACCGAATACTACCTTTAAACCCCAACTCTCGAGCATTCGTATCGCGGGCTCAATCTCATTATACTTCACTTTACGTGCTGGAGCTACAATAGCAACAGTGTCTCCTATTTTTAATATGGGGGGCGAAATAAGTTCCATTGTCTTTTTTTTAAAAATTGCTACATTTGCAGCCTATTACCAAAGGTAATGCTGTTACTAATTTAGCTACATTTACAAAAAGCATACTATTTAGCTATGTTTTTTTGACCAAACCAAACAAATCTGTTATGAACGCCTACAAACGTTACCTAATTACATCGGCCTTGCCCTACGCAAATGGCCCCATACACATCGGACATCTAGCAGGAGTTTACGTCCCATCGGACATATACACTCGCTACTTACGCCTAAAAGGCGAAGACGTATTATGGGTTTGTGGTTCGGATGAACATGGCGTTCCAATTACCATTAAAGCCCGCCAAGAAGGTGTTTCACCCCAGGATATAGTAGACAAGTACCATACTATTATTAAAAAATCGTTTGCTGACTTTGGAATAACTTTCGATATATACTCTCGCACCTCCTCAAAAACCCACCACGAAAACTCAGCCGAATTTTTCCGTAACCTATATGATAAAGGTGCATTTATTGAAAAAACAACCGAGCAATACTACGACCCCGAAGTAAACCAATTTTTAGCCGACAGATACATTACAGGAACGTGCCCACATTGCACTAACGAGAACGCCTATGGCGACCAATGTGAAAAATGCGGAACAAGCCTTAATGCTACCGATCTAATTAACCCCAAATCTACACTTAGTGGGGCAAAACCAATCAGAAAGCCAACTAAGCACTGGTTTTTACCTTTAGAAAAATATCAGAGTTTCCTAGAGAAATGGATACTGGAAGAGCATAAAGAGTGGAAAGTGAATGTTTACGGACAATGCAAGAGTTGGCTAGATCAAGGGCTACAACCTAGGGCCGTTAGTCGTGACCTTAGCTGGGGTGTACCTGTACCCGTTGAAGGAGCAGATGGGAAGGTTCTATATGTGTGGTTCGATGCACCCCTTGGCTACATTTCGGCAACTAAAGAGCTTACTCCCGACTGGGAAAAGTACTGGAAAGATCCCGAAACCCGTATGATTCATTTTATAGGTAAGGACAATATCGTTTTTCATTGTATTGTTTTTCCTGCAATGCTTAAGGCCGAGGGTAGCTATATTTTACCCGATAATGTTCCCGCCAACGAATTTTTAAATCTTGAAGGCGATAAAATTTCAACCTCTCGAAACTGGGCCGTATGGCTACATGAGTACCTTGAAGATTTTCCGGGTAAGCAGGACGTTTTGCGCTATACACTTACAGCAAATATGCCCGAAACTAAGGATAACGACTTTACTTGGAAAGATTTTCAGTCCCGAAATAACAATGAGCTAGTTGCTATTTTAGGTAATTTTGTAAACCGTGCGCTTGTATTAACAGATAAATATTTCGAAGGAAAAGTACCAGAAATAGGATTGCTTACCGATTACGATAAAAATACTATTGCCGAGATACCAAAGTTAAAAACTGCCATTGAAAAAAATCTCGAAATTTTCCGTTTCCGCGACGCTTTACGTGAAATGATGAACTTAGCTCGCCTTGGAAATAAATACCTTGCCGACCAAGAGCCATGGAAAATATATAAAACCGACCCTGTGCGAGTGGGCACAATTCTGAATATTGCACTGCAAATTTGTGCAAATATCACTATCCTAGCAGAACCCTTCCTCCCCTTTGCTTCCGAAAAATTGAGCAATATGCTAAACGCCACTAATTGGGGTTGGGCAAAGGGTGGAGAGTCAAACCTGTTACCTGTAGGCCACCAGCTTGGCGAAGCCAAACTATTATTTGAAAAAATTGAAGATGAGGTTGTTGAAAAACAGCTCGCTAAATTACAATCAACAAAAAACGATAACAAGATGAACGCAAAACCAGTTGAACCACAGAAAGACAAAATTACTTATGATGATTTTATGCGAATGGATATTCGCATTTCAACTGTACTGGCAGCCGAGGTAGTACCCAAAACCCAGAAACTGCTAAAACTCGAAATTGATACTGGAATTGATAAGCGAACAATTGTATCGGGAATAGCTGAATACTTTAAACCCGAAGAGGTTGTTGGCCGTCAGGTTTGTGTACTGGTTAACTTAGAACCCCGAAAAATTCGTGGCATCGAGTCGCAGGGGATGATACTAATGGCAAAAAACTCCGACGACAGTCTTCGCTTTGTTCAACCCAACGAAGCTGTAAACAGTGGCTCTGGTGTGAGTTAGGACTAGACATTACAAGGATTATATTTGAAGCTTACTAGAAAACGGCGTTTTGGCAATGTACCTAACCAACCCTATAGTTATAACGTTTACCTGCTTGGTTCGGCGCTCATCCTCAGTAATGTCAGCAGTGGTTGAAAATGAAAGCGTATCGCACTGGGTTTTAAATTCATTTTGCCCAATAAAAAAGAATGTCTCTTTCATTCCACCCGAACCAGTAAATTCTCTAGTAGAAAGAATATGCACCTGACCATCTTTTCGATCGCGCACGTAGTTAACAATGGCTAACTCCTTCCGGATATGCTCCGAATCGCAACCTGAGCAATCAAGAAAAACACGAATAGCTTGATCTTTTATGGTGGCATTTTGCGAAAAACTGGGAAAGGTTACTAAGGCAAGTAAAATTACAACACAGGCTTTTGCTAAGTGCATTGCTACAAAATCAGGGTTTAAATTTAGGGGGCATAATATTAAACAACGAAACTGCAATTTAGATATTTTATTGTTTAGTTATTCACACTAAGGCAATTACTATTTAGAAAAACACTCTAATTCTGCTCGTTACGAGCGAGAAATATTTTATATAAAATTATGCTAACTCTTCAATTTAAGCCCCCCACGCACTCCAATAAAAAAGGTGCTTAATAACACGGAGCCTCGAACAACTTTCAATACATCAATAAACTTCCGACTATTCGAAAACCCCAAAGTAATGAGGGACAACAACAATAAAATTTTTAAAAAGCACACGCAGACCACCTATGAAACTAATCGTGTTAATACTAGGTTGGTTAGCGAGATTAAGAATAGATGCATTTTATCACTAGAAAATAGTTGAATAATTCATAAATTGCGCCATCTACTTTAAAAAGTTAAAATAATTATGAATAGATTTTCCCTTATCATCCTCGTTGCATTTGCTCTTATTTTCTCGGGATGCGCTTCAAAACGTTTAGCAAAACGCGGATTAAAATTTGAACAGGCCGGAATGTATGAAATGGCGGCCGATTTTTACTACCAGTCAGTAGTAGCCAAATCAAGTAACGTTGATGCCGTAATTGGGCTCAAAAAGAATGGTCAACGACTCCTCGATGAAAAATCACTTAGGGTTCAAAAATCATACTTCAATAGCAACGATCGAGAAACAGTGTATGCCTATATTGATGCTAAAAACTATTATGATAAAATAAAAACTACAGGCATTTCGCTTATTTTATCCGAAACAACCCAGCAATACTACCAAGAAGCAAAGCCTAGATATTTAGAAACAATTTTTTATGATGCCCGCCTGCTGCTTGACGAAGAAAAATTCAAAGAATCTGAACTCAAATTTGCTGAAATTAAGGAGATTGACCCAAATTTTGATGGCGTTGACGATTTGATGAAAATATCGAAAAGTGAGCCACTATACCGTCAGGGTAAAAAGTTTTTAGAGTCAAAAATATACCGAAAAGCATACAGTTCGTTCAATACCATAGTAACTGACTTTGGGCTGTATAAAGACGCTAAAGATCTAAGAGATGAAGCACTTCTTAAAGCGCAGCTAACTATAGCCATAGGGAAAGTGATTACAAAAGTACCCAATACAGAGGCCTCGTTGCTAGTTGAAGGCTCACTAAGCTCGGCAGTTGGAAGTATTACTAGCCCTTTTGTTAAACTTGTTGACATTAAAAATACCGCTGAATATATCGATCAACAACGGCTAGGAATATCAATGGGATCGGACATTAAGGTAGGACAAATGCTGGTAGCTAAAGCCATACTAACTGCAACCGTGATACGTTTCGAGGTATTGGAAGGCAGAATGCAAACCAACGAAAAACGAGGATACATAAAAAAAACGGTTACCTATAAAGATAAGCAAACCGGTGAGGAACGAAAGGTTATAGAGTACGATAAGGTGAACTATACAGAGGTTTCAAAAATAAACTCAAGCGGAGTGTCCATTCAGTACCAACTAACCTCAACCGAAACTGCGGAGGTGCTCCTATCCAATGTAATAACCATCCATAAATCTGATGCTCTAAACTATGCACAATATAAAGGCGACAGTAAAAACTTGGTGCCTGGCCATTGGGAGCAACTAAATAAAAAACTGCCGAAAGATCGAGTTGACGATAACCCCAATGATGTTAGGCATTTGCAACGGCTACTTAATGCTGAAAAAGAAATAAAGAGTGCCCACCAATTGAAAACGGAGGCATTAACAGATTTTTCTGCACAGCTAGCCCGACAGGTTAGTGCATACAACCCAGAAAACTAACTGACTATGAGAACCCGATTTATTATAGCTTCTATCCTCCTTTTAGGTTTGCTTGGTTGTGGGAGTACGAAAGACGTTCAGCAAAAACAATTTCTACCCAAACCCGAATGGGTAAAAAGCAAACCCTCATCGCAAACCTACTACTACGGTATTGGAGCAACCCGTAAAACCCTCGATGCCAATCAGTATATGCAAAATGCCAGACAAAATGCACTGGCCGATATGGCTGGCGAAATTTCTGTCAACATTTCAAGTAACTCGGTAATTCACGCATTCGAATCGAATTTAAACTTTAGTGAAGATTTTACCTCAACAATTAAGACTCAAGCACAGCAAGAATTAGAGGGCTATGAAATGGTCGATTCTTGGGAAGATGCTGAGAATTACTGGTATTTTTATAAACTCTCCAAAGCCCGACACCAAGAGCTAAAAGAGAAACGAAGATCTGATGCCATAACCCAATCGATTTTACTCTTTACTAGCGCACTAAAATCTCGTTCCCAAGGCGATGTAAGGTTAGCCATAATTCAGTTTATAAAAGCGCTTAGCCCTATTAAACCATACTTTAGCGAACCTCTCCCCGTTGAGTATAATGGTGAGCAAATTTACCTCGGCTCAGAAATTTATAAGGAGCTAGCCTATACCATTAACCAGCTTGAAATAGTTCCCATCAACAAAAATATATCAGTACAGATGGGAAGCGAAGTTCCCACCTCGCAGCTACAATTTATGGCCACGGGCTACCCCACTGGACCAGTTCACAGCATACCTCTTTTAGCGGCGTACTCGGAAAAGCCAATACGTAACAATAAACAACAAACAAACGCGAATGGCATTGCAGAGTTTAGCATTGATATTGTACGGTCGAAAAACAGTATTGAAACATTTTCGGTAACCCTAAATATTGACGATTTTCTAGCTGAAACTGATGCCGACCCTCTTACCCGAAAGCTTGTTAAGCGTTTTAATCTACCCAACGCCTCAGTAATTATTAATGTAACAACGGCAAGCTTTGCTATTATTACAAAGGAAACTGTACTTGGCGAAGAACAAATACCCCCGCTTCTCGAGGAGGGTTTCAAAAAGAAAATCACTGAAGCCAAATTTAATATTACTCACGATACGCAGAATGCAGATTACATAGTAACCATAGTTGCAGTGGCAAACCCTCAACCAGAAACAGAGCAGTATAAAAATGTGTTGGTTGAAGGCTCTATTAAAATGCAAAATAAATCGGGAGACATAGTATACTTCAAATCGTTAGAGGGTTTCAAAGGTCGGCATTTCAACTACAAACAGGCGGCTAACGAAGCTTTTCGCGAAGTGTGCCGAAAATGTGAAAACTCATACTTCCGTGAAATGCTGGACGCCGTGGCAAAACGCTAAGTTGCTTTTTATCAGGATGATATTTATCATAAAAAAACAATTATGCCTTTTGTCATAATCGAACAGGAATATTTTTACTAATTTTGCCATCTCAAACATAAAAGTACGAAAAAGTAAACTCTGGTTTATTAATGAAGAAATTAGCCCTCTTTGGTGTAATCCTCCTTACAAGTCTTGGGCTATGGGCTCAGGATAACTCCAATACCATACTAATTGAACCTATTACCATTGAATTTGAATCAATTGTATTTGATTTTGGTCAAATTGACTATGGCAGCGAAGGAGTTTGCTCATTTACTTTCTCAAACAAAGGGACAGAGCCACTTATTATTAATACTGTGAGAGCATCGTGTGGGTGCACAACCCCCGATTGGACAAAAGATCCTATTAAACCAGGAGCTAAAGGCGAGGTTAAGGTTAAATACAATACTCGCTTACAGGGAGCATTTAGTAAATCCGTTGTAGTAACCTCAAGCGGAACACCTCAAAGTGTTTACCTACGAGTTACAGGAGTGGTTAAGCCTCCTAATGTTGAACAGTTAGCGCAATAATTCTTTAAAATATTTGGTGAGTTTTATCTTTTTATATCATTCATAATATAGTTACTTTTGAACACTTTAAACACATAAAAATTTCGCGAAATGATAATAGGAATACCTAGGGAAATAATGCACGGAGAGAAACGTGTATCAGCCATCCCCGAAACCGTTAAAAAAATGGTTGATGGCGGAGCAAAAGTACTGTTCGAAGAAGGAGCTGGCGTTGGCTCACACTATGCTGATCAGGATTACAAGGATGCTGGAGCAGAAATTGTAACAAACGTGGAAGAGATTTTTTCTCAATCGGATGTTATTTTGAAGGTGAAAGAACCCCAATTTAACATGGAGAAAAACAAGCATGAAATTGATATGATGCACAAGGGTCAGTACTTAATCACTTTCATTCACCCAGCCTCTCCTCCAAACCATCAAATGGTAAAACACATGGCCGAAAAAGAAGTTATTGGCCTCACACTAGACGGTATACCCCGCATCAGCAGGGCACAGTCTATGGACGCCCTATCTTCAATGAGTTCATGCGCTGGATACAAGGGAATGATAATGGCTGTTAACGACATAAGCAAGTTTATGCCTTTTGTTACTAGTGCCGTTGGTAGATTAAGACCAGCAACCGTTCTGGTAATTGGTACTGGTGTTGCGGGACTTCGTGCAATTGCAACTGCTAAAGGCCTAGGTGCTTCTGTTTTTTCTGCTGATATTCGTCCAGAGGCTAACAAAAACGCTGAATCTTTAGGAGCAACCATCGTTGAAACTGGTGTACCAGAAGAAATTGCAGTAAGTGCAGACGGAAAGCACGCCAACAAACTTCCTGAAAAATGGCTACAGATAGAACGTGAGAACCTTAAAGAAACCATTCTAAAGGCCGACATCATATTCTGCTCAGCCCTAATTTTAGGTAAAGTTGCCCCTATTTTGGTTACCGAAGAGATGGTGAAAGAAATGCAATCTGGTAGCTGTATTGTAGACATTTCAATTGACCAAGGAGGAAACTGCGACATTACAACCCCAGGCGAAGTAGAAGTAAAACACGATGTTACCATACAGGGAATTAAAAATATTCCAGGTATGCTATCAACAAGTTCAACCATTATGTTCTCTAAAAACATCTATAACCTGCTAGAGTTCTTAATTAAAGATGGAGAAATAAAATTGGATGAATCCGATGAGATTGTTTCTTCAATTCTAGTTACCAAAGATGGCAAAATTGTTCACAAAGGAACTTTAGAGGCCATGGGCTTAAACTAAATAGATACCTTTTAGTAAACTTTTATAAATGATAGAGTAGTGATATGGAATTAATACAATATATTTTAATAGGCGTTTTTTTAGTTGCAACAATTGTTGGTTACCTACTAATTAACAATGTACCAAGCCGTTTGCACACGCCATTGATGTCGGGAATGAATGCTTTGTCAGGAATTACAATCCTTGGGGCATTAATTTCCACAGGTATTGCGCTTAAAAGCGACGAACCAGTTGTAGGATACATTTTTGGAAGCCTAGCTATTATTTTGGCTATGATTAATGTGGCGGGTGGTTTCTCTGTAACTAACCGAATGTTAAAAATGTTCGGAAAGAAACAGAATGACGAAACACCCATCGCATAATTTCCTTAAAAAGAAGAATTGATAGAATGAAACCAACCTGCACAATGACAACCAGTACAGGAAAGTTTTATAAGTTACTTTAATCAATAAACAATTTGTAGAAATGAACAACTTTATACTATTGAGTTCCTCTATGATAAATCCATTGTCAGCTGGTATTTATTATGCATTATGCGGAATACTATCCATTGCTGTGCTAGTTGGAATTCACTTAATGAGCAAAGTAGAAACTGCTCAACTGGGTAATAAAATTAGCGCACTGGCAGTTGCCACTGGTATTATTATCACGCTTATTCAGAACGAGTTACTCCCTGTTTGGCTTATTTATCCTGCTGTGGTTATTGGCTTAATAATCGGTTTGATAATGGCAAAAAGGGTTAAGATGATTCAAATGCCTCAGCTAGTGGCCCTGCTTAACGGAGTAGGTGGCGCTGCATCGGCTATTGTAGCATCGTTCGTCTTTATTGACCTTTACTACGGTACCGATTTATTTGGAAGAACTACCGCATCGCTTGCCATTGCAATAGGTAGTATTACTCTATTTGGTAGCTTGGTAGCCGCAGGAAAATTACACAAAGTGCTTTCGCAAAAGCCTGTGATTCTCCCTTTCCATCAAGTTGCCTCAATGGGGTTACTAATTATATTACTAATACTGATTGTTTTAGGTGGCTTTTTCAGTCTTACCTCAACTGCAGTAATGCTAGTAGCAACCATACTAATTGCATCTGCATTCGGCATCGTGTTCTCCATTCGCGTGGGAGGTGCCGATATGCCCATTACCATTTCATTGCTCAACAGCCTTAGTGGAGTTGCTGCTGCCGTTGCTGGTTTTGCCATTGGCGACGTGTTGCTAGTATCCGTTGGGGGTATTGTTGGTGCTTCGGGACTTTTCCTTACACAGGTTATGTGCAAGGCAATGAACCGCAGCCTGATGGATATTATGCTAGGTAAAACTGCTGCCAAAAGCAGCAAAGCAGGAGCCGAAGTTGCTGCACCTGAGGTAGTTCAGGAATCAACAGAGGAACAAGTGGCTATCGACCCAGTGGAGGTAATAAAGAATGCCAAAACGGCAATTATCGTTCCCGGATATGGTATGGCACTTGCTCAAGCACAGCATCTTGTAAACAATTTGGCTAAAAAAATGAAAGCCAACGGTGCTACCGTAAAATATGCAATTCACCCAGTTGCTGGACGTATGCCAGGGCATATGGATGTTTTACTGGTTGAAGCTGGCGTTGCCTTTGACGATGTTTATGAAATGGATGAGGTAAACAATGAGTTTAAGGATGTAGATGTAACCATTGTTATTGGAGCAAATGATGTATTGAACCCCGCAGCAAGGCATGCAGAGGGAACTCCTATTTATGGAATGCCCATTTTAAACGTAGACCAGTGTAAGAATATCGTAGTTTTTAATTACGATTTACAGCCTGGGTATTCTGGAGTTGACAACCCTATTTACAAACGTAAAACAGGTGTTGCGATAGTTCAGGGTGATGCTGCACAAACGCTTACAGAGCTATTGAACAAAATTTAAGACTACTATAATAAATTGAATAGGAATTACAGATTAGCTGCTAAAATAGTATTTAGACCAATAAAGCCCTGGAATTTCAGGGCTTTATTGTTTTGCCAGGTTAGCAAGGAACTGTAAATTGGTTTTATAATTTGGCTAAACTTATTGCCAACCATCTAAAAAGCTAAGTAAAAATCCTTGGTTAGCTTAATATACTCAGGCGAGTATTCACCGCTGGCTCCCCTTATACAAAACGTTTCTTCAACCAACGCTTTAGGCTTTCGCTCAAACTCTAAAAGCAAACGTTTTACGGGACCATTTACCTTACCCAGTACATTTATCCGTTTTGTACAAAACAAGCCATAATTTGAGGCTTTTGCCACAAAAACATTCCCCTCTATATAGGGAAAAATACCAGCAAACCTACCCTCATCTGTTAGGATAGCATTAACACCCTCAATAAGTTCATCGTGCGGTAGGAGCTCATTATGGCGAGCAACAGTTCTTGCAACTTCGGGCGATTTAAGCGAGTTAACAAAATATGGTGGATTGGAAACGATAAGTTCGTATTTTTGATTTGCCTCTTTTGCAAAACACTGAAAGGAATTGCAAATAATATTAATTCTGCTACTCCACTTGCTGTTTGCAACATTCTCTCCTGCCTGCTGTGCAGAAGGTTCGTCAACCTCAACTGCATCAATTTGGGCATTACATCGCTGGGCGAGCATAAGGGCAATTAGGCCTGTTCCTGTACCAATATCAAGAATCCTATTGGCACTGCCAATGTTTGTCCAGGCGCCAAGCATAACACCATCGGTGCCAACTTTCATAGCGGCCTTCTCTTGCACAACCGTAAACTCTTTAAATCGGAAGAACTGATTCGACATACTGATTAAAATTTCTCAAAAACTCCTAGTCCAAACAGCGCAAAATCATATTTTATCGGATCACAAGCATCGAAGGTACTAAGTTTTGCTGTAACCTCTTCAACCGCCTTCCAATTGCTTTGGTTTTGATTAAGTAAACCTAGTTTCCTAGCTACTCTGCCCGAATGCACATCGAGCGGAAGCATAAGTGCCGAGGTCGGAATTGACTTCCACAGGCCAAAGTCAACATTCTCCTTTGGGGGTCTTACCATCCATCGCAAATACATATTTAGTCGTTTAGCAGCAGAACCAGCCATAGGATTTGAGATGTGCTTAAATGAACGAGGAGGAAAGTCGGTTTGCGTAAACGCCGCCCGAAAGCCGCTAATTGCTCCCTTCACAGATTGTGTTTCGGTAAAACTTTGAGCAAAAATACTCTCAAGGCCTTGTTGGTGTTTGTATATATATTGCAACGACTGTAAAAAAGCAATGCAGTCGATGCCATTAAAAGTTCGGTAGTAAAATGCTGAAAGGCTTGCAATATCTTTTAAATGCGCCTGAGTAATAAACTCGAAGGGAGAATTATCCATAAGTTGCATCAACCTCTTAGCCGACTTGATAATTTGCGGTCGTTGCCCCCAGGCAATGGTAGCAGTTAGAAAACCTGATATTTCGATATCCTCCTTTTTTGAGAAGCTACGAGGAATTTGAATAGGGTCGGTTTCAATAAACCTAGGCGAAGCATATAACGAATACTTCTCGTCTAGAAAATCTTTTAAATCGTTGGGGCAAATTTTAGTCACTACACAAATAGACCATCGTTCATTGTAAGCTGAATATCGGCAATGGATGCCAAACTTTTATCGTGTGTAACCACAACAAAGGTTTGCTTCATCTTATCGCGTAGGGTAAAAAACAGCTGGTGAAGCTCATCCTTGTTTTTCGAATCGAGGTTTCCCGAAGGCTCATCGGCCAGTATCACTTTAGGCTCATTTATAAGCGCTCTGGCTACCGCTACCCGTTGTTGCTCTCCGCCAGAAAGCTCCGAAGGCTTATGATCCATCCTATCGGCAAGACCCAGAAAAGTAAGCAGCTCTTTCGCCCTTTTCTCAACTACATCTTTAGGTTTTCGGGCAATAAACCCTGGAATGCAAACATTTTCAATTGCGTTAAACTCTGGTAAAAGATGATGAAACTGAAATACAAATCCTATATTTTGGTTGCGAAAAGCCGCCAAACTCTTCTCGTTAAGTTTTGATACGTTAATATTATCGATAAAAACACTTCCCGAATCTGGCTGACTCAGTGTTCCCATAATTTGCAGCAGGGTGGTTTTGCCAGCACCGCTAGGTCCTACGATGGCAATAACCTTTTCGGCAGGTATTTCAATATCAACCCCTTTTAAAACGGTAAGATTACCAAAGGATTTAACAATTTTTTCAACTCTTATCATAATAGTTTACATTGAGTTACAAAGATAGCAAAAACTACTAATAATATGTCGACCCGATTTGGGCAAATTACATTGTATACTAGGATTGAAACAGGGCTTATAAAGCAAAATCGATACACACAAACGCAGTCACAAAAATGTTTATATATGCTATTCTGGCTAAAATATTATAAAACAAAGAGCTGTATACAATGGCTTAATCCTTTGTATACAGCTCTAGTAAACAAATTAGTTACTTACTCAAAAAACTATACGAAACGCCAACTTCAAACACAATTGAGTTTAGCGTTGTGCTTAGGTTCGAAATAGTGCTCGTATGAAAAGTATTGAATGTATTGGGTAAAGGTTCCGATATATTGCTTAGACCATATACCCCTGTTACACCAACCTTTACGGCAATATTTTGAACAACCTCATAACTTACTCCTACACCTAGCATAAGCGAGAACGCTTGCTTAACTCCTGGTATAGGTTTACTAAGATCACTATTGGTATATACCAAATCGCCATAATTATACTCAGGGTAATTCTCAAGAACCGCGTTAACATCAGGATATCTACCCTTACGCGTTAAGGTACCATCTAACCTATAAGACGTTTCGGTAATTGAAGAATACATAAATCCTGCGGTTACGAAGTAATTCAATACGCTAACCGAGTTTTGGTAGTATGCATATACAGGAATATCAAACCCTCTAAAATAATTGGTTTCGGTAATGTTAACATTCTCGTAAATTGGGTAATACGACTTGAAAGAGTCGTCCTGGTCAATAAAAAGGGTTTCTAATTCTACTCCAAAACCTTTAACTGTGTAACCAGTTGATGATGAGGTATACTTAAACCCAAGTCCTGCACCTAAGTTTTTTGTAAACAAGTAGGTAAGGTTAAGACTGGGAACAATACCTGAACCCATATTTTTTGACCATTCTGGAATGCTTGAAACGGGCGATTTACCGTATGAATTGAGGCTATATCCTGCGTTAACACTAACTATTAAGCGATTGTAAGCGTTCTCTGCTATTGGTTCGGCTGTTTGTTGTTCTTCTAAGTTTTGTCCAACCGCAATATTCGCACTTAAAAAACACCCTAATGTAAGGGCTGATAGTATATTTAGAACTTTCATTGTGTTTCGTTTTTAAAATATTAGTAAACGGTTACCCTTGAACTAGCGGTTATCGAGTTATTTAAAATTACCTTAACAATATAAACCCCCTGGGTTAACTCATTTAACTGGTAGCGTTTCTCCCAACGAGGGTTGTTTTTGGTTATAGATTCTTGAAAAACAACCTTGCCGTATGAGTTTGATATAATAATAATCCCGTCACCAGTATCTTCGCTTGTAAAACTAACGTTGAAAACCTTATTTGCTGGATTTGGAAACACGCTAACCTCAATATCGCTAGTTGCCACGCTGGTTACCGAAACGGCATCGGATGTATTGGGGCATTGATTGTTATCAATTGTTTGAACACGGAAATTGCCTGTTAGTCCGCGTGGTGCATAATCCTGTCGGGTTTGGTCACTAACTTCATTATTATCCATAAACCATTTATACTGAAGGTCGGGTGTGGTACAAATAAGTATTGGTATGCTACCTTTTTTCATAATTTTAGGTTTATCAGAAAATGCAAGCCTATTGGTATTATCAATGTTTACCGTTTTCAAAACGGTAGTAATAAAACGATCCTGGTCCGTTAATCGAAAATAAACTTTACCCTTAGTTTCATCTTCCCAGTTAACAAGTATTGAATTACCATTGGTATTACTAATATGTCCGTTTTTCACTTCAAATAAACCGCTATCGGTGGTTTGAATAGAGTAAATAACACTAGAACCTGTGCATACATTTTGCTCACCTTCTATAATAGGGTAGTCAGTGTTTTCCGAAAGAAGCACTAACCCAATACTCACGTCCGAATAAGAAATCGAGAAGTTATTATCCGTTGTTATGTGTCCATTAGCACTCACTTCGTAGGTATAACGACCAGATGGTAAAACAAGTGATACTTTCCCATCTGAATTTGAATAGAATTTAGTATCGTTAACAATTACCTCAGCATTCCGAATTGGCTCTCTACTCTCGTTAACAATAGCAAAATCAACCGTATTTCTATCATAAAGAGGTTTTATCTCAATATTCACATCCGAATCAATAATTGAAAAGGCACCTTCGATTGGTTTGTATCCTTCGACATTTATTTTATAAGCATATTCCCCATACATTAATGTAAGAGTTATTTTACCTTGTGAGTCTGAACTGTACTTAGTCCCGTTAATACTAATTTCAAGATCCTGAATTGGTTCTCCGTCCTCGTTAACAATAATAATATTTGCAAAAAAATCAGGTATACTCAATAATGCTTTGTACGCATTCAACCGACCAGAACCTAGCTTACCCTTGTAAGATGAGTTTATTGAATACACATCATCAACGCCGTGAACTAGAACATTCCAAAGTTTAGTTTTGGTTATCTGTCCATAAGCATGCGATACAACCAAAGCTGCTACACCCGAAACATGGGGACATGCCATTGACGTTCCAGACATAAAATTATAACTGAGTTCTCCATTAGGTTGATCTACATTATATGTACTTAAAATATTAGTTCCAGGTGCAGTAATGTCCACCCAGTTGCCATAGTTTGAAAAAGAGGATTTTTTACCCTTATTATCATATGAGGCCACTGCCATCGTAGCCGAATAGTAGGCTGGATACCACTTCCCATTATCGTTGTCGTTCCCAGCTGCAAAAATTACGATTCCTCCCTCAAGCAACGCATCTCCCCCTCCATTTTTTATAAAGTAATCAATGCCTTCAAGTGCCGACTTGTTATAAACTCCCGGTTCTTGATATCCCCAACTATTCTGAGATATGGCAGCACCATTATCGGCCGAGTAGATATACAATCCTAAATCATTAAGTCCATGACTTCCCTCAAAAATATCGAGGGTCATTAATCGCACGCCATCACCAATACCTGATCCACCAGCAACACCTGCAACACCAATACTATTATTTGAAACCGCAGCAACGGTTCCGCCTACGTGCGTTCCATGATTCTGCTTGCACGGCTTTGTATTCTCCCCATCGGGGCCTATTTGGCTCCACATATTTGCATTTAGATCGGGGTGCTTAAAATCTATACCACCGTCCATTACAGCCACAATTACGCTCGGATTCCCCTTTTCTAGAGCCCACGCCTTTTCAAGATCTATATCAACTCCCACAGTTCCTACACCACCAATGTCTTGCCCAGTATTATTATAATGCCACTGATTATTCTTATAGTACTCATCATTTGGCACCCATATGTCACCAGCTTTAGAATTGGTTCTTTTACTTTGCTTAATTTCCTCACTATAAATAGGCTCTATTAGCCTTATCTTGTAAACTGGTTCAGCAATCTCAACTTCTGCAAGCTGCTGAAAATCAGAAACAGCTTTCTTTATATCCACATCATCTCCTAGCGATAGTTCATACCATAAATTTAAACCCCATGCCTCATGTTTCAATTTTTGCGACTTTGCCTTACTATTAATCTTGTATAAATTACTAATAGACTGTTTAGCGCTGACAACCCTATGCTTATTACAGTAATCATCAAATCCTTTCAGCCCTGTTGCAATATACCCCTTCTGGTTAGCAACAATTTCGTTATCGCTAATAAGGTGCTTAGCGGCGGAGGTAAATTTTACGTAAATTTTGCCTTGCTCAAAAGCATCAACAGGAACAGTAGCTAGGTCAATTGGTGGTCTTTCGCCCTTAACAACTTTGTACCCATTTACATATTTTACATTAGATTCAAAACGTGAGTTATTAGACTGGGCTATTCCATTGTTTTGAAAGAAGCTGATCCCTAATAGTATCAGCACAAAATAGAGTAAGTTTGCTCGTGAAAACTGATAGTTCATCTACTTAATTTTTAGGTTAATACGGAAACATTTATATTTTATAATATTTAGAAGGCGGCCGCAAGGTAGTATTTTTAGCAATATTTTCAGACTGGAGTCCTAACTTTAACATTGAATTTTCTTCAGATCTATTTCCCTTACAAGGTTTCAGCTATACTTTGTATGGGATTATTTACATATGTTTAAGTAAAATGTTTTTTCCTTGATAATAACAAGTGAGAGTAAACCAACTAATAACACAAATTCAGTAAAAACAGTTCAGAAATTAGGCAGTTTGCTAACCTAAAATTAATCAGATTAGCCATAGTTTGAAGTTTTCAACTGAAACCTCGCTTGTGTTTTGCAGGTCGACTCAAAACAATAATGCTACGCTGTGTGTTTTCAATTTGGGTAATTACAAAATATTAAACTAGGTTGACTTTATTTACCAACCTTTAAATAACTGACAGCAAGTACTTTGTTTGCAAAAGCGTAGAAAATCACTCCCTATATTTATCCAATGTTAGGATTAATATTATTACTATCTTTGTAATATATTTACATAGAATTATAAAAATAATAATAACTCTTTAAAACCTACTTTTAATGAGAAAATGGCGTATCGAAGATTCTGCAGAACTCTATAATGTTAAGGGGTGGGGTATTGATTACTTCTCCATTAACGAGAAGGGGAATATGACAGTTACCCCGCGTAAAAATGGCGTTTCAGTAGATTTAAAGGAACTGGTTGACGAACTTCAACTAAGAGACGTTGCCACACCGATGCTTCTCCGATTTCCGGATATTCTCGATAGCCGAATTGAAAAAATGTCAAACTGCTTTAAAATTGCTGCAGAGGAGTACGAATACAAAGGCCAAAACTTTATAGTATACCCTATTAAGGTAAACCAAATGAGGCCGGTTGTTGAGGAGATTGTTAGCCACGGAAAAAAGTTTAACATTGGTTTGGAAGCAGGTTCAAAACCTGAACTACATGCAGTAATAGCGGTAAACACCGATAATGAATCGCTAATTATTTGTAACGGATACAAGGATGAGGATTACATTGAACTAGCCTTGCTGGCTCAAAAAATGGGTCGCCGAATATTCCTAGTTGTCGAAAAGCTCAACGAGCTAAAGCTTATTACCAAAATATCGAAAAGGTTAAAGGTAAGGCCAAACATAGGCATTAGAATTAAGCTTGCCAGCTCTGGCAGCGGAAAATGGGAAGACTCGGGCGGTGATGTAAGTAAATTTGGGCTTACATCGAGCGAATTACTTGATGCACTTGATTTCTTAGAGAAAAATAAGATGCAGGATTGCCTTAAGTTGCTACATTTTCATGTGGGCAGCCAGGTTACAAAAATTCGCCGAATTAAATTAGCACTCAGAGAAGCTTCGCAGTTTTTTGTTGAGATAAGCCTAATGGGCTTTAATGTAGAATTTGTTGATATTGGGGGCGGACTAGGAGTTGATTATGACGGGACCCGATCACCCGATAGCGGAAATAGCGTTAACTATAGCGTACAAGAATACGTTAACGATGCAGTATCAACTATGGTTGATGCGGCAGACAAAAATGACCTTCCACACCCCAATGTTATAACCGAGTCAGGGCGTTCGTTAACTGCCCATCACTCGGTTCTGGTTTTCGAGGTTCTCGAAACAACTTCTCTTCCTACTTGGGATGAAAACGAAGAGGTTGGGGAAGATGCTCACGAGCTAGTTCAAGAGTTATATAGCCTTTGGGATACACTGAATCAGCCTCGTATGCTAGAAACATGGCACGATGCTCTACAGATTAGAGAAGAGGCTCTTGACAGATTTAGTTTGGGAATTCTTGACCTTACAACCCGTGCTCAAGTCGAAAAGCTTTTTTGGTCAATTGCAATCGATATTCAAAGCATAACCTCGGTTATGAAGCATATCCCAGAAGAGTTACGCCAGCTTCCTAAGCTTTTATCAGATAAGTATTTCTGCAACTTTTCGTTGTTCCAATCATTACCCGATGCTTGGGCTATTGACCAAATATTTCCGGTTATTCCGTTACAACGACACGATGAAAAGCCCGACAGATCGGCAACTATCCAGGATATAACTTGTGACTCCGACGGAAAAATTGATAACTTTATTGCCACCCGTAACTTTTCTTACTATCTGCCTTTGCATACTCCGAAACAGCGCGAACCTTACTATATAGGAGTTTTTCTGGTAGGGGCGTACCAAGAAATATTGGGCGACCTGCATAACTTGTTTGGAGATACAAACGCTGTTCACGTATCAGTTAACGAGGATGACTACAGCATTGATCAGATAATTGATGGCGAAACAGTAGCTGAGGTACTTGAGTATGTTCAGTATAACTCTAAAAAGCTAGTACGAACTGTTGAAACTTGGGTTACCAAAGCAGTTAAAGCTGGAACCATTACTACCGAGGAAGGAAAAGAATTCTTATCAAACTATAGATCAGGACTATATGGATACACCTACCTTGAATAGAATACAACACTAAATAAACGCACTAAAAAAGCCAACTCAGAATTCTGAGTTGGCTTTTTTAGTGCGTTAACCGCTATGGGTTATACTGAAACAACTTCCTTAATTTGAGGCACATCGCGACGAATAGCTTGCTCAACTCCGTTTTTTAGAGTCATAAGGCTATACGGACAGGTTCCGCACGCACCGTGCAGTTCAACCCTAACAACCAAATCATCGGTGATTTCAACCAGTGATATATCGCCACCATCGTTCTGCAAATACGGACGAACCTGCTCGATGGCATTAGTAATCTTCTGCTTAATTTCTTCTGTAATCATCTTTTTCTTTTTTAACTTATTCTTATTATTTGTGCTTAATCTCTACTTTTTTAGTGGGTGGTACCTGAGCATTACGCTTTGCAACTTCAGCAATAAAACGGCTCGCAAGTTCGCTAAAAGCACTGCCTAAAACACCATCGACAAAAGCTACAGGTGCGCCAATATCCCCTCCCTCACGTATACTCTGTACTATTGGTATTTGCCCAAGCAGTGGAAGTCGCATGCGCTCGGCAAGCTTTTTACAGCCATCCTTACCAAAAATATAGTAACGGTTATCTGGCAACTCCTCGGGGGTAAACCAAGCCATATTCTCAACTAGCCCCAAAACGGGTACATTCACCGACTTGCCAGTAAACATACTTATTCCCTTAATGGCATCGGCCAAAGCAACATCTTGTGGGGTACTAACAATAACAACTCCGGTAAGTGCTACCTCTTGCACCAGCGTAAGGTGTATATCGCTAGTTCCAGGTGGTAAGTCAATAAAAAGGAAGTCGAGCTCGCCCCACGCTCCCTGATGAATTAGCTGGCGCAAAGCGTTTGTTGCCATAGGACCACGCCACACAAGTGCTTCGCTAGGGTTAACAAAATAACCCACAGATAAATGCTTAACCCCATACCTCTCAACAGGTTTAATTAGTTCTATATCATCTTCCTTTATTACCTCTGGTCGAGAATCCTCGGTACCCAGCATTTTTGGAATTGATGGCCCAAATATATCAGCATCAATAAGACCAACCGATGCACCAGTTTTTGCAACGGCTACAGCCAAATTAACCGCAACAGTTGATTTACCAACTCCTCCTTTTCCCGAGGCAATGGCAATAATATTCTTAACCTTGCTTACTGAGGCCTGTGCTTTATATTGGGCTTTTTTTGATTGTGTTGGTGGAACATCCATCCTAATATCAACAGCCATTTGGTCTCCCAACTTGTTGTGCAGGGCTTTTACGCACGCTTTTTTAATTGACGAGGCAAAAGGATCGTTACTTTTTAGTAACGAAAGGGTAAACGAAACTTGGTTTTCACCAATCACTACCTCCTTAATCATTCCTAACGAAACAATGTCTTTCCCATACTCCGGATGCTTAATGTCCGCTAGTATAGTACTAATGGTTTGCTCTGTTGTAGGCATTCTATTTTTAATTAATATAAATAAAGTGCAAAGTTAGATATTCTCAAAATCAAAACAAGAGAAAGCCCAAAAGGTTTAGCAACCATTTGTCTTTCTACAAATTAACAACGTCTATTTCGTGCATCGGATCCCAAAAAACTTCTGAGAAGTTCACAATTTTACTCTCTTTTACCTCAATCCCCTCACTTTCGAGCAGTTGCTGCATTGTATTGCTTCCAAAAAAATGTGTTTTACCGGTTAAAAGTCCATTCCTGTTAACAACCCTATGCGCTGGCACCCATTGTGGTAAGTTCTTGGTTGAGTTTAGTGCCCAGCCAACCATTCGGGCAGATTGTGGCGATCCAATAAATCGGGCAATAGCACCATAACTGGTTACTCTTCCCTCCGGTATAAGCCTTGTTACTTGGTATACCTTTGTAAAGAAATTGGGTTTATTCGAGTTCGGGCTCATTTAAAACCTTTTGGTTGTCGAGTTCAAACTTAATGTAGGTTATGGGCATACCTTGCTCAAGGAACATACTTTCATAAAAAGTTCTGATTGACAATATATCGTCGGCAATGCCTGAGCCATACAGATTATTTGTGCAAATGTGAAGTTTTAACCCATTTTGTTGCACTAGCGCTTTGGTATACTCGTGTAATTGCTGACTATCAGTTTTTAGGTGAACAATTGCATTCTGCTTGGCAAGCTGTTGGTAGCGTGAAAGAAAGCGACTGGACGTAAGCCTCTTTCTTGCCTTCGATACTCGTGGCTGTGGGTCGGGAAATGTTATCCATATTTCGCTAACCTCATCCTTGGCAAAGAACGATGCAATATTCTCTATGTGCGTTCGCACGAAAGCAACGTTGGGCATTGAGTTTTCGCTGGCCTCCTTGGCACCTTTCCAAAGTCGGGCACCTTTTATATCGACTCCAATAAAATTTTTATTGGGGTACATCTTCGATAGGTTTATGGTATATTCACCTTTACCACAGCCTAACTCAAGTACTATTGGGTTACTATTCTTAAAAAACGTACTATTCCATTGCCCTTTTATTGGGTGATTTTTTCTCCAAACCTCCTCATTTGTAGGCTGCAACAAGTTGCTAAACGTTTCGTTTTCAGCAAATTTTTGTAACTTATTTTTCGCCACGAGTAAACTACTGTTTTTTTAAAAAAAGATAAAAGCCACATCACTTACTACTGCTGTTCAACCTTAATTCCAACTGAAGCAATACCCTTCAAGTTTTTTGTTCTCATTCCGTGCTGAATAGTAAATTGGTAGGTACCCACCTCGGGAAACCGAATGTATCGTTTGTAAGGTACTTGATTGTCGCGCAGAGCACCAAAGCCTTTACCAAGCCAGCGGCCATACGAGTCGGTAAGAATACATTCAAGGGTATCGCGGAGCATAGCTCCGTTTGGGGACCTAGTTTCAATAAAAAGGTAAAGGTTGCTGTTTGCGTAGCTAGATGTATTTCTTAGGTTTATATAGATATCATTCGTTGATAAGGTGTCGGAAATATTAACCTTAAAGACGGCAAGACTGTCAAGGTTCCAACTTTCATTTGGTATGTCGACGCTATTGTTATAAACCGAGATTTTTCCGCAAGCTACTGCAAGTATCGAAATACCAAGCACAATGCCAAATATCTTATTACTCATTGTTTAGCCGTTTTCTGGGTTTGCGCCTTTTTTTTGCAGGCTTACGCTTCTTCTTCTCATCAAAACGGGTAAGGCTATCCTGCTCAATTACGCTGCCGTACCCTAACTCAGGCTTTTTAAAAGGCTCCGAAGCAACATCAATAAGAGTGAGCGGTTTAACTCCTTTAGCATTCTGGGCAATTATATGCTTTACTCTTTCAACGGGTATTGCGGTAAGGTTCACTGCCGAATTTGCATCACTACTGTACCACATTGTTTGCTTAAAAATATCGGTTTTTTGATGATGATACGTTGCGTCCTTAGTTTCGAGGGGTATATTTGTTCGTGGAAAATCTTTACGAGCATCAACGTAACTATCGAGTTCGTAATTTAAACAACACTTTAGCTTGCCGCATTGCCCTGCAAGTTTTTGTGGGTTTAATGATATTTCTTGCACCCTTGCGGAGTTGGTTGTAACCGACACAAAGTTATTTATCCATGATGAGCAGCAGAGTTCGCGACCGCAGGAGCCTATGCCACCAATGCGACCTGCTTCCTGACGAGCACCTATTTGGCGCATTTCAACCCTAATCTGAAATTCTTCGGCCAAAACTTTAATTAGCTCCCTAAAGTCAACCCTTTCATCGGCAATGTAGTAAAACACAGCTTTTGTTTTATCGCCCTGATACTCAACATCGCCAATTTTCATGTTAAGGTTAAGATCAGTAACAATTTGACGTGAGCGAATCATTGTAAAATGCTCTAACGAAATGGCCTCAAGCCATTTCTCTATATCGGCTGGCTTCGCTTTGCGATACACTTTTTTAAACTCGCCGTCAGTAGAATTACCTCCAACTTTTTTAAGTTGTCGGTTAACCAACCAGCCTGCAAGGGTTATGGTTCCAATATCATGGCCTGGCGACGCTTCAACAGCAATAATATCACCTCTTTTAAGGGGTATGTTATTTACGTTTCTATAAAAGCCCTTGCGCGTGTTCTTAAACTGCACCTCTACAATTTCAGTATTTAAAGGGGGTATAGGTATATCATTAAACCAGTCGAACGTATTTAGCTTAACACAACCACTGTTTTGAGAAACAGCGCTTTCGCCATCATCGCACTTGTTTACTATTATACCTCGTGAGCAGATGCTCTTTTCCATAATCATTCATAATTTATGCTTGCTGCAAAGTTAGCTATTTTAGCGGTTTTTCCATTTAATTGGATATTTGTCGCTATCAACATCTATTTGCTAGAGCTTATTAATAAGTTTTACTAGCTTCATAGTCAAATCGGTAAAAATAATATGCGCATTACCATTGCGCGTAATATGAAGCATTGCCATGTTTAACTCGTCGTATATTTTTACCACATTCTTCCCATTTATAAAGGGAGAAAAATTCTTGCTAAACTCTTCCTCCTCGCCTGCAATATAAACAATATCATCGAGCCCAAGGTTTAGCATAAAACTTTCGCGAATAATTCTCAACGAGTAGATAATAAAATCTTTCTGGCGTTCGCGGTTTAACTTTACTATCGCATCAACCCAATTTAAAAGGCTTAAAACGTTTTTGGCATAGCACAATCTGAGCAAGTCGCACAAAAGGGCAAAGTTTGGAGATGCATTATTGTCTATCGCTAAACTAACGGCTGACTGAAAATCGCCATTGGCAACCCTGCTTATGTCATGGCTTTTTTGAGGGGAAAGATCGTAACGAGTAACTAAAGCTTGTGCAATATCCTCACGATTAATTGGAGGGATTTTAACTATTTGGGTTCGCGATTGGATGGTTCCAATTATCCTCTCTTGATCTTCGGTAACCAGTAAAAAGGCCGTTTTCCCGGGAGGCTCCTCAATAAGTTTTAGCAATCGGTTGGCTGCCGAAATATGCAAACGTTCTGGTAGCCAAATAATCATAACCTTAAATTCGGACTCGTAGCTTTTTAGGCTAATTTTTTTTATTACCTCGCTTGCCTCGCCGGTACTTATTATGCCCATTTTATTCTCAATGCCAAGAACCGAGTACCAGTGCTGCTCGGTAAAATATGGTGAATTCAGCAGGTTTTCTCGCCATACACCAATATACGTATCGCTGCCTTTACCAGACGATTTGTCACTCTCGCCTTCGCTTTTAACCTCATTTACCGGGAAAACAAAATGTAGGTCGGGGTGTATCAACTTTTGGTATTTTAAACAAGCTGGACAGGTACCGCACGAATCGGTTTCGCTCCTGTTTTTACACGCAATATACTGTGCATAGGCAATAGCCAAGGCTAACTTACCTGTTCCGGGCTGTCCAACAAAAAGCTGTGCATGGGCAATCCTGTCATCCCTAACACTTTTTATTAAGCGCTCTTTCACCTCCTCCTGTCCAACAATATCTTTAAATAGCATGTGGCCAAATTTTATTTCGAATTATGGTTTCAAAGGTAACAAAAAGTAAAGAAATGATTAAACTATTCATTTTTAAATGACTAAATGATTACAGCTAAATATGTTACATAAGTGGATTCTGACATCAGTTTTTTGTATCTTTGTTTATTAAACTAAACTTAACCGCTAAGTAATGATAAACTTTGATTCATATAATTTTGTAGGCAAAAGAGCTATTATCAGGGTTGATTTTAATGTGCCCCTTGATAAAGATTTTAACGTAACCGACGATAGTCGAATAAGGGCCGCAATTCCTACAATTAAAAGGGTACTAACCGATGGTGGTTCAGTAATCCTCATGTCACACCTAGGCCGTCCGAAGGAAGGTCCAGAAGAAAAGTTCTCGCTAAAGCACATTATTAGTACCCTTAAAAAGCATTTGGGCGTTGATATACTTTTTGCTCCCGATTGTGTTGGGAAAATTGCTTTTGATATGGCTAGCAACTTGAAGCCAGGCCAAGTGCTACTACTCGAAAACCTTAGGTTTTATAAAGAAGAAACCAAGGGTGATGAAGCATTTGCGCAAAAACTGTCAACACTGGCCGATGTTTACATTAACGATGCCTTTGGTACGGCACATAGAGCGCACGCCTCTACCACAATTATTGCAAAATTCTTCACTAAAAATAAAATGTTTGGCTACCTGATTGAGAGTGAACTTAAAGGCCTTAACAAGGTGCTGCACAATCCACAAAAACCATACACTGCTATTTTAGGAGGCGCTAAGGTTAGCACAAAAATTACGATTATTGAAAATTTGCTCGATAAGGTTGACAATCTAGTTATTGGTGGCGGCATGATGTTTACGTTTATTAAGGCACAGGGAGGAAAGATTGGAGGATCTATGGTTGAAGACGATAAGTTAGAAATGGCGCTCGATATTTTGGCTAAAGCGAAACAAAAAGGAGTTACCATCTACCTACCCATTGATGCTGTTATTGCCAACAGTTTTAGTAACAACGCTGATGTACAAGTAGTTGATGCTAACGTTATACCCGAAAATTGGTTGGGACTGGATATTGGTCCAAAGAGCGTGGCTTATTTTGCGAAGGTAATTGAGAGTTCGAAAACCATTTTGTGGAATGGCCCTATGGGAGTTTTTGAAATGCCTAAATTTGCAGAAGGAACTATGGGAGTAGCCAAATCAATGTCGGTTGCTACAAAAAAGGGTGCTTTTAGCTTAGTAGGTGGTGGCGATTCGGTTGCAGCTATTAATTCGCTCGGTTTGGCCAATGAGGTTAGCTACGTTTCTACGGGTGGAGGAGCGCTGCTTGAATACCTTGAGCATGGAGATTTGCCAGGTATTAAGGCTGTGCGAGAATAACTAAACCCACGACTAGTAGCTAATCAGGAGGCCAGGCTTAACGCTTTAGCTTCGCTTGTTTTGATAAATCTTAACGTGCGCTTTAACGCGCATACCATATATTATGGACAGTAGTCTTAACAAATTAGTGTTTTCTGTAACCAACGATAATTTTAGCGAGTTAGCCCTTCGTGTTTTTCGCTTTCAGGCTAAACACAATGATGTTTATAGAGAGTACCTCCATATTCTTGGTAAGGATATTGGCACCATACATTCAATTAGCGACATACCTTTCCTTCCTATTTCCTTCTTTAAAACCCATAAAATTTGCATTGGGAATAAAGAACCTGAGCAGCTATTTACCAGTAGCGGGACCACTGGAGCAAACACTAGTAATCACTACGTGGCTGATGCAAAAATTTATGAAGAAAGTTTTACGCGTGCCTTCTCTAAATTTTACGGAAGTCCCGAAAAATACTGTATTCTGGCACTTTTACCCTCATACACCGAACGCACCGGGTCATCGCTTGTTTATATGGCAGAGCAGCTAATTTCCGAAAGCAATGATTCTGAGAGCGGATTTTATTTACAAAACCACTCGGACCTTATTGATACCATTTTAAAGAAAGAGCGAGACAATAAGCCAGTACTGCTTTTAGGTGTAACCTTTGCGCTGCTTGAACTGGCTGAAAAGGTGAATATGACCCTAAAAAATACGATTATAATGGAAACGGGCGGAATGAAAGGCAGAGGAAAAGAGTTAACCAGAGCAGAAACGCATAGCATCCTTTGTAAATCGTTTGGGGTAAAGAGCATTCATTCGGAATACGGAATGACAGAACTTCTCTCACAGGCTTACTCAACGGGTAACGGTATTTTTAAAACGCCTCCTTGGCTAAAAATTTTTATTCGCGACCCTTACGATCCATTTACCATTCTTCCCAGCGGACAATCTGGTGCAATTAATATTGTTGATTTAGCGAATATCTACTCATGCTCATTTATTCAAACCGACGATTTGGGAACTAAGCATAAGGATGATTCCTTTGAAGTGCTAGGCCGTATGGACGGAAGTCTTATTCGTGGGTGCAATATGTTAGTACTATAATTTCAACCTCACCAAGAGCACTTTTTTTTACGATAGGAATAACTTATTAAAAAAACCGCTGCCAGCCTAAACTAGCAGCGGGAACAAAAAACCATGAAAAATTAAACTTTAAACTTTAAACCCTACAACCCCATTTTCTTTGCAATTGCCTTGGGAATAACATCCTTATGAACCATAATAACAACGGTTTTCATTCGTGCAAATTGCTCTGACATATGCAGATGCCCATCATAAATATTACCTGTTCCCCATGAGTTTTTAATAATGTAATATGGGGTTCCGTTCTGATCTTTTGATGTGCCTACAATGTGCATAAGGTGATCATCGGTGGTAGTGAAGTTATCAAATCCTTCTTGACGTAAATCTTGTGTTACCATAATCTCAGGCACTATCTCCTTAAAGCTGTATATCTCTTCGAGCAGCTTATTAGCAGGAATATCAGCCCATTTTCCTTGTTCACTATCCTTCATCTCTTCAACCTTAACTACGGGCATAACAGCTAGGCCTTTACCGTGAACAAATCCTTTTTCGCTAACATCACCGTCCCAGCACACTGAGTAACCCTTACTAATTGAGTTATTAATTATCTCCATAAGTTCGTCGATAGGCACATTATAGTAACCTTTGTGTGCCCAGTTATCAGGAATTTCAAGCACCATTTGCTCGTAAAATGGGTGGTGAGTGAAAGAGGTAATCTCAACATAATCCTTCGGATTGATTCCCAACGATTTTGCAAATGATTGTGGAGAATACTCTTTTCCATTGTAAGTAAAGGTTGATGGGGTTTCGCCAAAGTACGTGTCGAGAACTGCTTTTAGAGCTGGCTCCCATGCGGTAGAGAGTTTCCTGTTACGATTTTTAATTATAGCATCAATCATTCCTTTAAGTACGGCCTCCATCTCTGAATGTACGTGAATATCCTCACCATAATTTTTACCGGTGAACACGCTCTCGGGAACCATACCAAAATTGGTTATTGCATCCAAAACGTTATGTGATTGTCCGCCTTGACCAAAATTATTTGTTCCTTGAAAACGAATATAACGGTTCATTCTATCAATATATGCCTTTTTGGCAAAAAACATGGGCGATAAAATCACCTCTGGTTTACCCATCCTAATAAGTTCCGTTTCGAAAAATGAAGTGGTGGCGTAACTCCAGCATGTACCAGTTCGCTGCTGATCTTTAACAGGCGTTGTTTTAATCTCTTTTACAACCTCAAACTTGTAGCCTGTTTGATTTTGAGCAAATAGGGTTTGAGCAGGAATGCCCAAAAATACTGTTAAACAAAGTGTTGCTATAAATTTTCGCATAGTTATAATAGTTTGGTTTGTATTTTTTTAGTAAACAAATTAGTTTTACGCAATTCTTTGATAGGTTTTGCAGCAAAAAGTTTAATGCAAGTTTACGCCAAAGGAGAGGAAGTGTGTTAAAAACATTGGTTATCTACACGGATATATTCTAAGTTACAAGCAACCAAACCTGTAACATAAATATAATTAGACTAAAATACGATATGAAATTTTATTAGGGAGCGGCTAATGGCTTATCTCCACAAAATGAAGATTAACCTTTGCCATTTCGGCAAGCTCTTCGCCAACCTCCTTCAACTCATCGTCATCCGCATCGAAGTACCAGTATAATTTTAGAGGAACCCCTTCTTTAATAATATGGCTGAGCAAAATAATTAGGTCGTAAATAAATTTAGCCGATGAGCTATTGAAGTAAACGTACTTGAACTTAAAGGAAATGGGCTCGGAATTATCATTGAATTTACGCTTTAAATACGCTTCCTCAAAATCCTCCAACCAAACTAGCAGAGGGTTATAAAAATCACGAGCATTCTCGGGACGCGAGTACCCACTTATTTCAAGTAAGTTCTCTTCGGGTACGAAATATACCTTTGGCGATGTGCTGGTTCCTTCAATTTTTATTGGCTTCATTTGAACAAAAATTATTAAACTCAAATATACCTATAAGGTATTATATAAGTCAATATTTAAACATAATTTAAATACTTGTTTTGGCGAATGGTCCTTTTATGTTGACGAACGGCTCAATACTTTTGACTGAACACAAACGATTGTGGTAAAAATAGTGAGATGGTTCATTTTTTAGTTCGCTTTTACGGCTTTGTAACAATACTAAAATTACTAAAACTCCGAAAATAAGAGTTAAACTTATAAGAATTACCAAAAGAATATGGATAAATTATACCCTATGTATAATTGTACGAAGGCTAGTCACCTCTTTTTTCTATTAATGCGTATGTGCTCAATGCTACAAATTAAACCACCCACCAGGTTGGCCTGAAGCGTTACGAATAGGAGTATTGAAGCCATCCAAATAACCGCCAGGTTGAACCAGATCGTATCAACATACTGATTGTTAAACTTTTTTACAGGGGCATAAAAATGGGCTCGCCCCCAGTTGTGGTCTGGTTTCATAAAAATGGGCTCAAACTTACGTATAATGCGCCCATCGGTTTCAAGGAATTTGGTTACCTCGTGCGAATTCAGTACCCAATCGGCTAGGGCCTTATTATAATTTTTACTGCGTAGTGTTTGCAATGCATCAATCCCAAGGCTCTGCGATAAGGCAGTGTACACGCTATCGCGACTGCGTTTGGCCTCATTTGCTATATTGTTGTGGGTCAGTCGGACAAAGAACAGGTAACCAAGTAGTTCATCAAAAATCTCGTCGGAAAAAACCTTGGAGTTAAGCATATTGAGATACTCAAATGGGGGCACATTACCCGTACGGGCCAGGATAACTAGCTCGTTTCGAATAAGGTTAAGGTTTCGCTCATACCTTGGGTTTAACCCAAAATCTTGCTGCGTGTATCTTATACATTCCTCAGATAACACTTGCAACCTGGGAACTAAAAAGATTGAAACGAACGTTGCCTCGCTGGTAGTTTGCTCGTAATCATAAAAATTCTTCTCGAAATCGTTCTTTTTAAACTGATCAACAGCCATAGCCTCGTAGCCCCAGCGCGATACCATAAGGTCGCCAACTAGCGGAACGTATACTCGGCGGGTTATGGCTGGGTGCAAGTTATCGAACTGCACAATGGTTCCGCTTAGCAATATTTGTGGGACAAGGATAAATGGAATGGTAATGTATATGGCTACAACAGAGTTTAACCCTGCGCTAATATTTAGCCCAATCATATTGGCAAAACACGCAGTTGAAAACAGCACCAACCAGTAGCTAAGCATCATACCCTGTATTTCGAGCACCGTATTGCCTACCAGCACAAACAGCCCCATTTGAATTGCCGATAGAACGAAAAGGTATAGAACTTTGGACGTATTGTAGCTAAACCGGCTTAGGTTTAAAAACGACTCCCTTTCGAGTATTTTTTTATCGCTAATAATTTCCTCGGCGCTAACCATTAATCCCAAAAACATTGCCACAACAATACTCATAAACAGGTAAGAAGGGAAATTTATGTTATCGGCAAAAAAGTACGTATTGCCCGACATATACTTTGTGAAAAATGCTAATATGAAGGCCAAAATGGGAGCCTCTAGAAGATTTATTAGCACATACTGTTTGTTTGACAACTTTGAGAGCACATTACGGATGCTGAAAATTTTAAACTGCACCTCGATATTCGGAATGTTAAAGAAGTTTTTGGGCAGAAGAGCCTTGTATGGCTTCGGTTCAAAATTTGATTCGATATGATCTCGATAAAGATTATTCCACTCCTCGGGATTTTTTTGTCGAACATTCGTTTCGTCCCCCTCAGAATCGACAATTTTAGCCTCAGTAACCTCCAGAATTTGCTCAGGATTTAGCGTTCCACAATGCGGGCAACCACTTTCGGTAGCATTTACGTGCGTACTCATGGTTTTAAAGTAAACTATTCCGTCCTGTGGATTTCCTGTATATATTGGGTATCCACCCTTATCGAACACCCAGAGTTTATCGAGCAAACGGAATACTTTAGACGATGGCTGATGTATGTTAACCACAGCCAACCGCCCATTTTCTGCCTGATTTTTAAGCAAACGCATAACCATTAGCGAATCGCTTGATGACAGACCGCTTGTTGGCTCATCTACAAACAAAATACTCGGTTCGCGCATAAGTTCGAGCCCAATATTCAAGCGCTTACGCTGCCCACCGCTAATCATTTTATTTAAGGGCGAACCAACTTTAAGATTCCTAGCCTCCCATAAATCTAGATCATCGAGTATGCGCTTTACTGTTTGCCTAACCTTAAACTCGGTAAAATTGCTAAAGCAAAGCTTGGCATTGTAGTACAAGTTTTGATATACAGTAAGGTTCTCAAAGAGCAAATCGTCCTGCGGCACGTACCCAATAATCCCCTCAACGGCGTACTTATCTTTATGAATATCGTAGCCATTAATTAGAACCCTGCCACCTTGTGGTGAAACTTTTCCAGTTAAAATATTTAGCAATGTAGACTTACCCACCCCGCTGCTACCCATAATACCAATAAGTTGGCCCGACTCTTCGGAGAAGGTGAAATTATGTATTCCGTTAACGCTATTTTTAAATCGAAAATCAATGTTCTCGCCAGCAAATACAATTCGGTTTCGGTTTAAGGCGCTGCTAAATCGTCGTGCTAACTCTGAGTGGTAAATAGTTGTAATTTTAGGCCCTTTAATAATAGCACCTGCTTCAACCAAATAGAGCCTGCCAGGTTCAACTCGTTTACCATCGGCATAAATTTCGGACGTACCAAAGTACTTAAGGAAAAGGGTATTAATTGACTTTACGAGTAAGAAGCTAAGTTTACCTTCAATATTCTCGTCAATAATTTGCCGCACTTCGAGTTGCCATTCGGGCCTATTCTCCTCAACCCAAATGCCCTCTAAAGCATCGTCGGTTTGCGGTTTACTTTCAACTGAAAGAAGTTTATCTGGCTCTATTTCATGGCCATCACTGTGTAATACGAAATGCTTTATGTTTTGCATTTCGGTAGGGTCAACACCAAAATAAGTGCCTAAACAATCGACTATATGCTCTTCGGCAATTGTAACATTCTTGTCGACATTCACATACTCGATTAGCTTTACTATTACAACTATCCGTTCCGTTTTATTAAGCCCCTTACGCAGTTGTGAGGCTACTTTCTCAACATACGATGTTAGCAGGGCTCGGCCTTCTTCTGAATCAATAATCGCATTAGGAGTGTCGCGACTATAAAAGTTGAGATAGCTATCGAAAAGGTTAAGATAATCGTCAACCAAATGACCATTCACTTGCTGGTTAAGCATTGCCTTTATCCACAAGCGCCCTTGGCTCGATGTTGCTGTTGCGTTGGCAGCTAATGCGTAAAGTTGAATTAATGCGTTTAAGATCGACTCACTCATTTTCGGATATTTGGCAACCTGCCAGATTATTTATCAATAACAAGTGTACAAATGCGGTGGCAACTAGCCAATATATGCAATAAAACCAACCGATATAAAGGTTAGCGCTCGGGCGATAAGTGCGGTTTTGGCGTACTTTCCAAAAAATAAGCACTTGGAGAATGCCATACCAAGTATGCCAACATCGCATTTATCGTTTGTTGGACACTGTTTCGCTCCGAGTTCGAAGCCT
>Ga0265293_10001729_pt1 | contig 46390 bp, 40 predicted proteins | sample Munlanlewell138R_FD_192505 | JGI IMG/M metagenome (GOLD analysis project Ga0265293, IMG submission 192505) | Leachate microbial communities from a municipal landfill in Southern Ontario, Canada - Leachate well 138R | ecosystem: Engineered > Solid waste > Landfill > Unclassified | place: Canada... | reverse complement strand
GGATAAAGAACAAACAACCTTAATAGGTACACAATTTGATGATTGTATGGGTTGCGTTAACAGCATTGAGAAAGGCTGTACCGAACGAAATCATTGTGATGTTTGCCATGTTAAGGAAGCTGTAGCGGGTGTATTTCGTACAGGAAAAGCGCACCATGATTTAGTAGTCCAATATTGTCCCAAAAGCAAAGACGAGGAAGCGGGTTCTTGGTATCGAATTAACTTAATACCTATAAATATTGCTAGTAACCGTCATGTGCTGGTAGTTATGGATAATATCACGCAACAGAAGAGCTATGAACTGCAATTAATCCATTCCAAAGAATTCTTTTTCAAGATAATGGAGAACTTCCCAATCATGGTATGGCGAGCAGATGTTGATGGGCATTGTGATTATTTTAATAAAACTTGGTTAGATTTCACTGGTTTATCAATTGTCCAAGGGCTAGATGCACCGTGGGAGCAAATCATCCATCCGAATGATTCTGAGAAGTGTGCTGGTATATTTAAAAATGCTATTGAAAACATGCAGCCATTTCAAGTAGAAGTCCGCATGCGAAGATATGACGGAAAGTACCGGTGGACAGTTGTAGTAGGAGAGCCACATTATGATTTAGAGGAGAGTTATTTCGGCTTTCTAGGTGCAGTGTATGATATTACTGAGCGTAAAGAGGCCGAGAGCCAGCTGATAGAGAATCAACAGAAGCTGCGCAGTGCTAAGGAGCAAGCAGAAGCTGCTAATAAATCCAAGAGCGAATTTCTTGCTAATATGAGTCATGAAATACGGACACCACTCAATGGTATGCTAGGAATGATTGAGCTTACATTACAGACAGAATTAGATGCAGAACAGATTGATAATCTCCATACTGCCAAAAACTGTGCAAATTCTTTATTGAATATAATTAACGATATTTTGGACTTTTCGAAAATGGAAGCAGGCAAATTAGAAATTGAGTCTGTGAATTTTGATATTAAAGAGCTTATTGAGCAGATTGCCAAAACTCATTCAATTACAGCTAATGCTAAGGGGCTTGAACTACAATATACATTTTCGACCAACACTCCACGATACATTAAATGTGACCCATATCGGTTGCGGCAAGTATTGAATAATTTGCTCAGTAATGCAATTAAATTTACAGAATGTGGGCAAATATCCGTTTCAGTTAAAAAAACACCATCTGTAGGCGATGAAATTGAATTAATGTTTACGGTATCTGATACGGGGATAGGAATATCCAATACTAACATGGAGAAGTTATTTAAGACATTTAGCCAAGTAGATAGCTCAACAACTAGAAAGTTTGGTGGAACAGGTTTAGGGCTAGCAATCTCAAAACAGCTTGTAGAGATGATGGGCGGAAATATTCGGGTAGAAAGTGCAGAGGGTAAAGGTAGCGTGTTTAGCTTTACCACTAAATGTAAGGCTGGAGAAAAGCCAGTAACTAATCAGAAAATAGACAACCATCCAAATGCACATTTATTAAGAATATTATTAGTGGAAGATGATAAAATCAATCAATTAGTTATGTCAAAAATGCTCGCAAAGATGGGTCATTCTTTTGATATTGCTAATAATGGGTTAGAAGCAGTAGAATTGTTTCAACAAACCGATTTTGATTTAATCTTGATGGATATTCAAATGCCGGTAATGGATGGCATAAATGCAACTAAGAGAATTCGCGAAATTGAAGGCTTAAACAGCCACATTCCTATAATCGCAGTAACAGCATTTGCGTTAAAAGGTGATCGAGAACGGTTTCTTGAGAGTGGTATAGATGAATATATTGCAAAACCGATTAAGCAAGATATGCTAGTGGATTTAATTGATAAGGTAATAGCTGATAATAAACGCAATCAGTTTTCGGCTAATGATAAAGCATATATAAATGAGAATGGGGAACTAGTTTTCAAGCAAATACAAGCACGTGCTATTGAGGAAATGCTACCACAAATAGAACACATAAAAATATATATTAATCAGTTAAAAAACGTTACTGGGGTTAATGATGTAATAATGATAGAGCAAATAGCGCATAAAATTAAAGAGCTATTTAATCAAATTGATGCTGAGGCACTAAAAAATACTGCATTCAAAATTGAGCTGGCAGCAAGACGTGGTAATCACCTAGAAGCTGTCATATTAGTAGAACAGCTATATGAAGAATTTGCTGAATTTGCTAAGTCTATAGATTATAATATCGAGGAGGAAGCGTAGAATGAAAATATTAATTGCTGAAGACGATTTGGTTAGCAGAAAGTTCCTGCATAAGTTTCTCTCGCAATACGGTGAGTGTGACTTAGTGGTCGATGGGCTAGAGGCGATAGATGCATATATGATGTCACTAAAAGATGAGCAACCTTATGATCTTATCTGCCTTGATATAATGATGCCAAAGGTAGATGGAGTTAAAGTGTTAAAAGCAATTCGCGATATTGAAGCACAGAAGGGAATTACCTCAGACCAAAGAACGAAAATCATCATGACTACCGCTTTGTCAGAATCTAAACAGGTGCAAACAGCATTCGAATACGGTTGTGATGCATATGCATCTAAGCCGATTGATACCAATAAGCTAATCGAAGTTATGCAGAAATTTAATTTAATTGAATAATCCAACTGCGCTAACCAGCTACGAACCGTATCATGCCACTTGTAACGAGGAAGGGATGCGGTATAGGATAATCTGGAAGCTAGGAAACCTGCCTATATTAAGAGCTAAGAGCCACCTCGAGGAAGGTAGGTTGGAGTGATGATTTTGCAATTAATCAGACTTCTACCTATTTGGGTAGGAGTTTTTTATATTAGGTCAGAAGGAGGGCGACATGATTCAGATATATACAGGCAACGGCAAGGGTAAGACAACTGCATCACTAGGGCTTGCAATGCGTTCAGTTGGACATGGGAATAATGTACGAATCATTCAATTTATGAAGGGTTGTACCTATACTGGCGAGCTGATATCTGCTGCTAAATTAGGGATTGAAATATATCAATTCGGCAGAACCTGTCCACACGCAGCAGTAATTAAGTCAGGCTATATGAGCTGCCAAAAATGTGGCAGCTGCTGGATTGGTAAGGATAATATGACTGAACTAGATCGCAAGAAAATACAGTGGGCATGGGAATTATCACAAAAGACCGTCAAAGAAGGAAAACATCAGTTGGTAATATTAGATGAAATTATTAATGTATTCAACTACGATTTACTGGAATTAGATGATGTTGTTCGATGGTTAAAGGCATTGCCGAAGAATGTAGAAGTTGTTCTAACTGGCAGGAATGCTCCAGAGGCGCTTGTAGAAATTGCGGATTTAGTATCTGAGATTAAGCAGGTTAAGCATCCTTACGAGCAAGGTGTTGAGGCGCGTAGGGGGATAGAATACTAGTTATATAAGAACGGAACTTAGAATTGAATCGATAAGAAATAGGGGGGTTATATAAATGAAGCGTCTTAGAAGTGTAGCGTTACTATCCGTGATAGTAATGTTGCTTATGATTGCTACTGGTTGTGGACAAAGCTCAACAACGCCTGAAGCAGTGGTTGAACCCAACAATCAGCAAGACATAGCCGATAATCTACCACAACGAATTGTTTCGATAGTACCTGGCATGACTGAGGTGTTATTCGATCTCGGTCTTTCAGATAGGATAGTGGGCGTAACGACTAATTGTGATTATCCGGCGGCAGCGGCAGATAAGGCTAAGGTTGGTGATTGGATTATCAATATGGAAAGCTTACTAGCGTTAGAGCCTGATTTAGTCGTAGGTATGCCATCTACTAATTCGTTAACGCTTGCAGAGCTTGACCAGCTAGGAATTAATACATTGGCATATGAGGCACAATCAGTTGCGGATATATATGAATTGTATCGAATTATAGGAGCTAGAACAGGTACTACAGAGGCTGCGGAAGCTATCATTGCTGATACTAAGGCGCAGATAGAATCTGTTAATAAGAGGATAGCAGCTGTTCCAGAAGCAGATAGATTGCGAGTTTTCTTAGAAGTAGGCTATGAGCCATTATATACTGCTAGCAAAGGTTCATTACAGGATGAGTTATTAACATTAGCAGGCGGAATTAATGTCGTTCAAATGAATCAAGCGTGGGTTGAGTATAGTGTTGAGTCTGTTTTACTAGATAACCCGGATGCTATTGTCATATTGCACCCGGCAAGTACCAAGGCAGATTTAGTTAACCGCAGTGGATACGACAAGTTAACTGCTGTACAAGAAAACCGTATCACTGATGCAATAGACGCCAATATTCTAGTACGTCCTACTAAACGAATTGCAGATGGGATTACGCAATTAGCGGAATTTCTTTATGAATAAACACAAGTATCTATGGTACGTGGGCTTGATAACGGCACTTATCATATCGTTTGTTATAACCTCGGCAATTGGTAGTGCAGGGATTAGTGCTTGGACTGCAGTAGCAATAATCCTTAGCAAATTACCGCTTTTAGGTAATGTTATCGAACCATCTTGGGCTTCAATGACGGAGACGATTATTTGGCAGGTGAGAGTGCCGCGTAATCTAACAGCGATGCTGGTGGGAAGCGGTTTAGCAGTAGCTGGCGCTAGCTTTCAAGGGTTACTTAGAAATCCGTTAGCAGATCCATACATATTAGGCATATCATCGGGAGCAGCAGTTGGAGCGGCTTTGGCGCTCACATTAACCGGAGTGTTTGGTAGTATTGTGTTTGGGGTTGCACCGGCGGCGTTTGTCGGAGCAATGCTAGCTATATTTCTTGTATATAATCTTGCTAAGCTAGGTAATCGTGTAGCTGTTGAGACGCTAATTTTAGCCGGTGTAGTTGTTGGCTCGTTTATGACGGCAGTTTTATCGCTTTTATTAATTAGAATGTATTCGAATCTGCATCAGGTTGTATTTTGGCTGATGGGTAGCTTAGGTAAAGGTGGCTGGGAAGGTCTCACATGGTCAGCGCTTATTATGCTGTTAGCGATAGTTGGTCTATGTCTGTTGGCACGACCACTAAATTTAATGGCAATGGGCGATACTGTAGCCCAGGGGCTGGGTGTATCTACAGAGAAGCTAAAGCGAATAATATTAGTATTAGCATCATTAGTAACGGCGCTGGCAGTATCAATTGCTGGGACAATCGGCTTTGTTGGGTTAGTAGTACCGCATATAGTTCGCTTGTTAATAGGACCAGATCATCGAGCTTTATTGCCGCTAAGTGCGTTTGCAGGAGCTATATTTCTATTGTGGGCAGATACGATGGCTAGGGTTATATTAGCACCATCAGAGATACCAGTAGGTGTGGTTACTGCATTCATAGGCGCACCGTTTTTCGGGTATTTATTACGCCGACGTAAACCAATATGATAAAACGTGCTTATAAAGCACACAATCTCAGTAAGTAATTGGTTAGGATGAACGTATATGCAAAACAACAAGGCAATTATAAGAATAGACAATATAACTTGTAACTATGGCGATAAACATGATAATAAACAGATTCTAGAAAGCTTGTCTTTAGATATTCAAGCTGGGGAAGCTATTGGAATTATTGGACCGAATGGGTCAGGCAAGTCGACATTGTTAAAAGCAATCGCCGCCCAGCTACCATTAGCATCAGGTAATATATATATCGAAGAGCAACCATTACACGCATGGAAGCCTAAACAGCTTGCGAAACAATTGGCATTCGTTCCTCAGGATAATCATATGACCTTCTCTTATACTGCGTGGCAGATTGTAATGATGGGACGGTATCCGCATCTTAGTTTTTTGGAAAGCGAAGGCGAAAAGGATTATGAGATTGTACGTGCTTCAATGGAAATAACTAATACGTGGGAGCTGCGTAACCGAGATATACAAGCATTAAGTGGAGGTGAACGGCAACGGGTTGTTTTGGCAAGGGCGTTAACACAAATGCCAAAGATATTATTGCTTGATGAGCCAATTACCGCATTAGATGTACAGCATCAAGTGGAGATTCTTAATATTATTAAAGAGTTAAGTGAACAGCAACAGGTGACTGTAGTTTGTGTTTTACACGATTTGAATTTAGCTGCAAGGTATTGTGAGCGACTGGCATTGATTCATAATAGAACAATTCACGCGCTTGGTTCACCGCAGCAAGTATTGACGAAGGAACATATAGCAAATGTATACAATTGTAATCCTTTCGTTATGACTAATCCGCTTACGGGCATGCCGGAGGTAACAGTCTTGAGCAAAACTGATTTTAGCAAAACTGAAAACTGATGAGCTTAGAAAAAGCAGATAGCTACCTATTTTTTAGGTAGTCTATCTGCTTTTTTCAATGCTTCTCGCAATAAATATTCTATATGTCCGTTAACACTTCGGAATTCGTCAGCCGCCCATCTTTCTACACAGCGATATATATTGGGGTCTAGTCTTAGTGGGAATGATTTCTTATCTTTAGCCATATTATAACCTTAATTATATAACGTGCCTGTATTGATTACAGGAGTAGCACCTCGATCGGAAACGATTGCAACCATTAGATTATTAACCATAACTGCCTTGCGTTCTTCATCGAATTCAATTCCTTTAGCTTTTAATTGGTGAAGTGCCAGATCGACCATGCCGACAGCACCTTCGACAATCGTTTGACGTGCAGATACAATAGCGGAAGCTTGCTGACGTTGTAGCATAGCACTAGCTATTTCCGGCGAATAGGCAAGATGTGTTAAACGGGTTTCTATGATAGTTACACCAGCAACTGCAAGGCGAGATTGCAATTCGGTCATAAGCTCGTTAGCGATTTCATCACTGTTACCGCGTAAAGATAATCTGTCGTCATCGCTGAAAATGTCGTAAGGATGTTGAGCAGCAATATGACGTACAGCTGTTTCGCTTTGAATCTCTACGAAGGTCTCATAGTTATCTACTTCGAATGTTGCCATAGCAGTATCAACAACTCTAAACACAACAACAGCAGCTATTTCTATAGGATTACCTTCTGCGTCATTGACCTTTAGACGTTGGCTATTGAAATTGCGTACTCTTAATGAAACACGATGCTTGCCTGTAAACGGTACGACCATCCATAAGCCACTATCAAGAACAGTACCGATATACTTCCCAAAGAAAGTCAGTACCTTGCCTTCATTTGGCTTAACGATTGTCAATGCAGATAATGAGATCACTACTGCAGCTAACAAAACAAATGAAATGACAATTAGAGCTATACTCTCGTTCACGACACCATAGATAAAGGATACCGTCATACCTATTATTAAGATGAGCGATAGAAATAATACTAGAAAACCATTAACATGCCACGCTTGACGTTCTTTCAAATAAATCACCTCGTTGAATTAGTGGAATTAAGCTTGCATTTATGAGTATCTTTTTAATATAATAATGATATCATAATAATATTACTATATCAATATTACTATATCAATATGTTAATTTTTGCTGCATACCAATTTTTATTTATATTAAAATTATATTTATATTTGCACATTTCACAGAAAATTCGAATGATTTTATATGTGATTTATGATAAATTTATATAGTTAGTGATTAAAATAATTTAATCGACCTATTCGTAGAATTATTCATATAAAGAGAGGGTTGTTTGGCAAACTCAGCGGTACTTAATTATGTATATGGGGGCAAAAAGATGAGAAGAAGTAAACTTTTATTATTATTGGGCATAAGTGTGTTTGTTATTCTGACAGGATGCCAATCGCAATCGGCTAATTCAGATGCAGATATAGATGCTGATGAGAGCGTTTTTCCTGTTGAATTAGAAGTTATATCTACAGGTGTATTAGATGCGGAAAAGGTTATTATAGGTGAAATAAATGCAAGCTCAGAGGTGAATGTAGCTCCGAAGGTTGCTGCTAGAATTGAATCAATAAAGGTTAAGAAAGGTGACCAAGTAAAGGTAGGACAGACATTAGCAACTTTAGAGCAGACTGACTACCTTAACAGCGTTAAGCAAGCAGAGGTGTCTTTAGTATCTGCGAAAGCTAGTTTAGATAATGCTAAGGCAAATTATGAATACAATATCACGCAAGCGCAGCAGAATGTAGACAATGCTAAGCTTTCTTTGGAGAATGCACTAATAGGTAATCGAAATGCTGTAACTGCTTATAATGATGCTAATGTTAATTTGGAACGAATGACAGCATTATTTGAAGCTGATGCTATTTCCAAAAAAGACTTAGAGCAAGTTGAATCAGCATATAATCAAGCAAAAGCGGGTGTAGAGCAAAGTGATATAGCGGTTAAGCAAGCGAAGGCTAGCATTGAGGCAGCTGAGAAAGCTCTTAATCAAGCGAATCGTACTGAAGGTATTAAGGTAGCTGAAGTATCTGTTGAACAAGCACAGTTATCGTTAGATTTATCTAAACAACAACTAGCTAATACTGTAATTACTGCACCTAGCAATGGAGAGATAACGGCTATTAATTCTGAAATTGGGGAAATGGCTTCACAACAGGCGGTATTTTTTCAAATAGTACAGACTGAGCCGATGATTGTTAAGGCTAAATTATCAGAAGAAGTATTGAAAAACTTCAATGTAGGAGATTCGGTTGTAGTTACTATTAATGCGGTTAATGAACAAACAAATGGGATAGTTCGATATATTAGTTATGTAACTGAACCGCAAACTAAGGCGTATTCCATGGAAATAGAGCTTACAGATGCCGCTGAGGTATTACGTCCTGGTATGATTGCAGAAGTTACAGCGAATAATGCAGATGCTAAAGAAGTAATTATAGCACCGATTAAGGCGCTAGTCCTAAATGGTGAAGAATATTATGTGTATGTTGTAGAAGATCAAAGGGCTGTCAAACGTCAAGTAGAAGTAGGCCGTGAAAACAACCAATTCGTAGAAATTATCAGCGGATTATCAGTTGGTGAGCAGATAATTGTTAAGGGACATTTGACAATTAATGAAGGAGTCCTTATTCAAACGGTGGGAGGACAATAACATATGAAACTGATAAATACGTCTGTAAAACGTCCGATTGGCGTAATAATATGTGTATTGATTGCTCTGGTTATTGGGTCAGTGTCATTAAGGGGATTAGCAGTTGATTTACTTCCTAACATAGAGATACCGGTAGCTGTTGTAGTGACACCGTACACTGGGGCTGCTCCAGATGAAGTGGTAAATCTCGTAACGAAGCCTCTCGAAGGTGCATTAAGTACGATACAAGGTCTGGATATGATTCAATCGACATCATCTACAGATCAATCGATTATTATACTGCTGTTTAAATATGGAACTAAGCTTGATCAAGCACTACTCGATATAAGAGATAAAGTAGACCAAGGGAAGTGGGCATTACCTGAAGATGCCGGCGACCCGATAATAATAAAAATGGACATGAATGCCCAACCAATCGTGCAATTAAGCTTATCGGGAGATATTGGATTAGAACGATTAACACAGATTGCTGAGGAAACAGTACAGCCTCAATTGGAACGGGTTCAAGGTGTAGCGCAAGTTAGTATTGGTGGAGACCGACACAAAGAAATTAGAATTGAGCCAGATTCTGCTAAGCTACAAGGTTACGGATTAACAATTAGTGATATTTCTCAAGCGATTGCTACTAATAACTCTAGCATGACTGCTGGAAATATAATTCGAGGCTCACAAGATATCAATGTACGTCTGATTGGAGAATATGCCAATATTCAAGATGTTCAGAATGTAATGATTCGTACAGCTTCTGGTCAAAGGGTCAAAATAACTGAAATAGCAAACGTTTTTGAGACTTTTAAAGAGCAGACAACGTATACATTTATCGATGGTGAATCCGCCTTATCATTGAATGTAGCTAAACAATCTGATGCTAATACGGTAGCAGTTGCTAACGATGTTATTAAGCAAGTAGAGAAATTAGCTGCCAATATGCCTGAAGGCGCCAAGCTGACTGTAGTTATGAATACAGCACAGTTTATTGAATTAGCTATTAAGAATGTTGTGAATAGCTTATTGTTAGGTGCATTATTAGCAGCAATTGTGTTGTATCTATTTTTGCGCAATGTCCGTAGCACTTTGGTAATAGCGATTTCAATGCCAATTTCGTTAGTTGCCACATTTATGATGATGTACTTTGCTGACCAGACGATTAATATCCTAACGATGAGTGGATTAGCACTTGGAGTAGGGATGATGGTAGATAGCTCAATTGTTATCCTAGAGAATATATATCGATATCGTCAAGATGGGTACAATAAGATTGAAGCGGCTATTAAAGGATCGAAAGAGGTTGTTGCGCCAGTAATTGCATCGGCATTAACAACTGTAGCAGCATTCGTACCTATTATATTTACTAGTGGTATGGTGGCAGAGCTATTCCGCCCATTAGCATTAACTATTAGTTTCTCGCTGTTAGCATCATTGATTGTAGCGGTAACAATAGTACCAATGCTATCTAGCCGACTACTACGAGACGTTGATAATGTAACAACTGCCAAGAAGAGCAGATTTGTGCGACTAGGAAATGCAGTCAGTGAATTGTATCCAAAAACGCTTAAATGGGTAATAAATCATAAGAAAACAACATTATTACTAACAACCGCATTAGTTATAGGTAGTCTTGTCTTATCACCGTTAGTTAAGCTAGAATTCATACCTGGTATGGATCAGGGGGAACTTAGCATTTCTGTTTCACTGCCAACTGGAACAAAGATTGAAGATACACAGGCAGTTATGATAGAAATAGAAGAGTTAATGCTATCTAACCCAGATGTTGATATGGTACTAACTATGGTAGGTAGTGGTGGCTTTGATGGATCGACAGCTTCCAATAAAGCTTCTATGTATGTTCGTCTTGCAAGCCTGAAGGATCGAATTGGTTCGACTAATGATTTTATTGAAGAGATCAATGCATTCGGTGAAAGCTATCCAGACTTAGAAATAAATGCTTCATCAGCTAGCAGTGTTGCGGGAATGCTAGGCTCGCCTATATCAGTGAAGATAACTGGTAAAGACGAACAAATTATCAAGAGTTTAGCTGAGGAAGTAGAATTAATAGTAGCAGATATACCAGGCACTACAAATGTAGTTAACTCATTAAGCGATACTCGCCCTGAGTTGCATGTGCAGATTAACTCTGAGATTGCGGCAGAATATGGGCTAGCAAGTGCACAAGTAATGCAAATCGCGCGTGCCGGCTTTAATGGTCAAGTTGCTAGTAGAATTAAAGCCGATGGTCAAGAGATAGATATATATATTGCTCTACCAGAAGGATATCGTAATGACATTACTCAATTGAAGAATATGAAAATAATGACACCAATAGGTGTTGCTGTTACCTTAGATTCGTTAGCTGATTTTACAATGGTAGATGGACCTAATACAATATTCCGTGAGGATTTAGAACAGAATGCTACTATTTCAGCAGATTTACTAGATGCTAATTTGCAGGTTGTTACAACAGAGATTAATCAAATATTACAGCAACTTACCCCTCCAGAAGGTTATGCTATTACTATGGGTGGTCAAGATGAAGACTTGAATGAAGCTATCGGGGATTTGCTAATTGCCTTATTGCTTGCTATTTTCTTGGTATACGCAGTAATGGCAATACAGTTCGAGTCAGTAATGCATCCGTTTATTATAATGTTTAGCTTGCCCGTAAGTATTGTTGGTATAATAGGTGGATTATTGATAACTGGTCAGACATTAAGCGTGTTCGGTATGATAGGTGTCGTTATGCTGGTGGGAATTGTGGTTAATAATGCTATAGTTCTAGTCGATTATGTTAACACCTTAAGAGAACGTGGAATGGATCGATCTGAAGCGATAATTCTAGCAGGTAGACATCGTCTACGCCCGGTACTGATGACAACATTAACAACAGTGCTTGGTATGCTGCCGATCTCAATTGGTATGGGTGAAGGTACAGAAATGCAGCAATCACTAGGAACAGTTATAGTATACGGATTGTCATTCTCAACACTGATAACCTTAGTGTTAGTTCCGGTCATGTATATATATTTAGATAGTCTGAATCAATGGTTTAGGAAGAAGCTTACAAGGAAACAATCGATAGAAGATCAACATGTGAATTACAGCTAGAAGGTAGTAATCTTAAAGAGCAATAGGAGGCATTTATGCAAAACTATAGTGAACGTGTCACCGTGCTCAGCCAGCTTGAACAACAACAAAAGCAAAAATTAAACATTTTCAGCCAGCTTCGGCTAGCTGCTTTTGTTGTTGGATTAGCTAGCGTAATAACACTGTTTTGGCAGTCTATTAATGGCATGGGTATCGGAGTATTAGCTGTATTTATCGTAGTTTTTACTATGCTAGTTATTAAACATTTGAAGCTTAAGCGAGACTTAGAGCGTACACAATGCAAAATTAAAATCAACCAAGCATATAACGATAGAATCAGCGGGAGATGGACTTCTTTTAAGGATACGGGAATGGATTTTGTCGATTCTAAGCATCCGTTTTCCAGTGATTTAGATATATTCGGTCGTAGCTCGTTATTTCAATGGATAAATATAGGGAACACATTCTTTGGAAGAACTATTCTTAGGGATTTACTTATAAGCCCTACTAAGAATAAGGATGATATTATTAATCGTCAGAAGGCTGTCAATGAGCTTGCCAGCAAGAAGTTATTTACAGAAGAGCTACAATGTGAAGGAATGCTTGGAGAGAATATTGATCAAGACCCAGCTAAGCTGTTGGCGTATTTTGAAGGGAATAGGCGTTTATTTAGTAGTGATGCAATTAAGTACATTTTCTATATATTGCCGATAATAACGGTTTTATCAGTTGTAGCGATGATAACTGGTATGGTTCAGGGCAGTAATATATTATCGCCGTTAATTCCGTTAGGACTTATCATACTTCAATTAGTGCTTACGGCAATAGGTTATGTTAGAAGCGCTAATACATTAAGCATGGTAAATCTTTATAAGGCAGAGATCGAAGCATATGGAAGCATTATTCAAGTTATTGAAAAAGCAGAGTTCAATAATGAATACTTAAAGCAATTACAGGGCAATTTTGCTAGTCAAGATAAATCGGTTGCACAGCAATTACAAGGCTTAGATTGGCTGGTATTTGCTATATCGTTTCGTAGTAGCGCTCTTTTGAACTTTTTACTAAATGCACTATTGCTGTGGGATTACCATTGTATTTTCAAATTAGAGAACTGGAAGCAAAGCTATGGCAAAGGTATTCGTAAATGGCTAGAGACAATCGGGGAGTTTGAGGCATTGTCTAGCTTAGCTGTTGTTAAAGGTATTAACCCTACATGGTGTAATCCTGATATTGTAGAAGTAACTATAAATGATAACAATGCAAGCAATATAAATAGCATGAATTGTGTTAGTAACCAGCAACCAACTCTAACAATAAACAAAGTTAAGGTTGCTGATGATAATACTAAACATCAACCTAATAGTTTAGAGTTTGTAAGTGAAGCTTTAGGGCATCCGTTGATAGCATCTGATAAAAGAGTGTATAACGACTTTGCTATCTCGAATAATTTAGGAGTTATTACAGGCTCTAATATGTCAGGCAAGACAACCTTACTCAGAACAGTAGGTATTAATCTTGTGTTAGCATATGCTGGTGCTCCAGTATGTGCGGACAAACTACGTTGCTCAATGATGGATATATTCACATCTATGCGTATAACTGATGATCTAAACAGTGGTATTTCATCATTTTATGCAGAATTGTTAAGAATCAAGATGATTATTGAACATGTACACACTAAGCAACCTATGTTGTTTTTGATTGATGAAATATTTCGGGGGACTAATTCTAAGGATAGAATACTTGGAGCTAGAAGTGTCCTTAGAAATCTCAGCAAACCGTGGGTAATAGGGTTAATTTCAACGCACGATTTTGAATTATGTGATTTAGAGAATGAAAAGGATGTTAGTATTAAAAACTACCATTTTACAGAGCATTACATTGATGATGAGATTAAATTTGATTATAAGCTTCGTAGCGGGCGCTGTCATACAACTAATGCTAAATATTTAATGAAGATGGTTGGTATAACCTTTGAAGATTGTAAACAGTAAAAGGTGGGGATCTATTGAAAGCTACATACTATAGTTTATTATTTATTGGGTCGATAATATTATTGTTATCGACATTTTATTTCGTATTACCATTCGAACCTGATACAATAGAGTTAATACATAAGCTAGCGAAATGGGTACTATATGGGTTTATTCTAGAATTCACAATAGGAATAATACGTGCTAAGGATAAATTGGGTTATGTTAAGCAAGAATGGATATCGCTAACTGCAATTTTGGTTTCAATTTCGCTTGAATCTTTTGCTGGGATGCTAGGGGTAGTCAAATTAGCGAAGCTAGCAAAGCTTGTTAAAGCAATGAAAGGAATTAAAGCAGTTAAGTTGTTCAAGGCTTTTAAATCGGTGAAGGTTATAAAAACGGTTAAGCTAGGTAAGAAAACGAGAAAAGCAAGAAAGGCAAGAAGAGTAGAATTACGAGGCCGACTAAATGCGACCAAAGAGCAAGGCGAAGAGCAAGTAGCAATAGGCCTGAGCGAAGTAAAAGAAGAAAAGTAGGGTGATAATATGTTACAAATCCAGAATGTTTCAAAGACATACATTAAAGGTAAAAAAGAAGCACTCAAAGATATCAATTTGCACATAAGCGAGGGTGAATTCGTTGCATTACTAGGACAAAACGGTGCAGGGAAAACGACGCTTATTAATATATTAGCTGGCAATGTCAGAAAAAATACTGGGAATATCGAAATAGGTGGCTATAACTTTGATACTAATGAGCTTGACACCAAGCATATAATAGGAATCGTGCCGCAGGAAATTGCTATTGATATGACATTTACAGTAGAAGATATTCTAGTTAAACAATCTGGCTATTTCGGGATTAAAGATAATGGCGAGTATATTGACTGGTTGCTTAGTTCGTTAGCTTTATCAGATAAGAAGAAGGCTATCGCTAGAGCGCTATCTGGTGGTATGAAGAGAAGGCTCTTAATAGCTAAAGCACTTATTCATAAACCAAAAGTCTTAATACTTGATGAGCCAACGGCTGGGGTTGATATTGAGCTTCGCCATACCATGTATAAATTCTTAGAAGAGCTACACCAAACAGGAATGACAATAATTCTGACGACACATTACATAGAAGAAGCAGAACGGTTATGCGACCGAGTAGTTGTAATCAATAAGGGTATGATTGTTGCTGATGAGCCTAAGGACAAGCTGTTGAAGGATTTCACACATGAGATTAGTGTTGAGATAGCTTTTGATGAGATATTAGACTTGGACAAGTTAGGTTTCCTGAGTGCATATAACCCAGAGATTAAAGATAAAAGCATTCTTGCTATCAAAGTATTAAAAAACGAATTGACGAATGTACTGGAAATGATAATCAAACATGATATGAAGTTTATTGACTTGAATATAGAAAAGATGAAATTAGAAGATGTATATTTGCAATTGATTGGAGGTAAGTAAACAGTGCGTAAAGGTATGATATTTTATAATAAGATGGGTTTCCTGACGTTACTTACTAGAGAAATACACCGGTTCATGAAGGTGTCTATCCAAACAGTGCTTGCCCCACTATTGTCTAATATATTGTTCTTGGGAATATTCGGCGGAGTTTTGAAAACGAGAGAAATGGGTATTGATGGTGTGGGCTATCTGCCATTTTTAGTTCCGGGCTTAGCAACAATGGGTGCGATTTTTGCAGCATTTCAGAATCCGGCTTTTTCAGTCGTTTCTCAAAAATTCCAAAACACAATTCAGGACTTAAACAGTTACCCAATCTCTGATACAGAAAAGACATTAGCTTACGTTCTTGGTGGGACATTTAGAGGGATGCTGGTGGGCATATTAACGTATGTGGCTACTATATTTTTCGTAGGTTATACTATTGAGTATCCGTTATTATTCATTTTATCGCTGTTTGTAACATCTTTTATATTTGCGTCATTTGGTTTAATTACAGGACTGTTCTTAGATAATTTTGAGAAAATGAATTTCGTTCTAGCAATAGTAATAACGCCGTTAGCATATCTTGGTGGTGTGTTCTTTGAGATTTCTAAGCTAGGCGGAATATTAGCATACAGCAGGTATATTAACCCGATCTACCCGTTAGTTAATATAACGAGATACACTTACCTAGGTACAAGTGAAGGCAGTATCGTCCTGCATGTAATAATAGCAGCAATAATAATAGTGGCGATGTTCTTTGCGGCTTTATATGCCTTGAAGCGTGGTATTGGTATTAAGATTGATTAATTACAGCGAGGATGAAGGCAAATGTATCCAAGAGAACTAAATTATACAATGCCAGCCGAATGGGAGCAGCACGAGCGAACATTTATGTCATGGCCAGTCAAGGCTACGATGTGTCATCCGGAGGACTATGAAGCTGTATGTAAGAACTATTATGCTGAACTGGTGAAAGCAATTGCCGAATTCGAACCGGTAACAGTTATTGTTAATCCTGATGATGTAGTGAATGTACTAGATCAGCTTGAAGAGGCAGATGCTCATATGTGTTATCCAATTGAAATTCTAACTATTGAGCATAATGATGCGTGGCTTAGGGATAATGGACCGACATTTGTCGTTAATGACGATGGAAAAGTAGCAGGAATAAGCTGGAGATTTAATGCGTGGGGTGGCAAATATTCGCCATGGGAGCAGGATGATGCCCTTGCAGGTAAACTGTTAGCACATTATGACATTAAACAATTTGATGCTGCTTTTATACTTGAAGGTGGTTCAATACATACTGACGGTGACGGCACACTACTAACAACAGAAGAATGCCTATTAAATGAAAACCGTAACGTTAACATTTCTAAGGAGCAAATCGAACAGCAATTACAGGAATATTTAAACATAGATAAGGTAATATGGTTAAAAAACGGACTAGATGGTGATGAGACAGACGGTCATATCGATAATATTGCTTGCTTTGCAGCACCAGGGAAAGTGATTTTACAGGTATGCGATGATAAGGACGATCCTAATTACCAAATTACTCAAGATGCATTGCAGGTGCTAGAGAATACAATCGATGCCAAGGGGCGCAAGATTGAAGTTATCAAGATTAAGCAACCGCCAAAGCGCTGTCATAATGACGAACGATTAACCTTGAGCTACTTGAATTTTTACTTTGTTAATGACGGTATTATTCTACCAGTATTCGGTGGCGATGCAGTAGAAACTGACGAACTGGCAATAAAAACCCTGCAGGAGCTGTATCCGGAGAAGAACATTCGCACTGTAGATGGAATGGCAATTATTAAAGAGGGTGGCAATGTTCATTGTACAACCCAACAAATGCCTGCGACGATTGAAAGCAAACTGTAACTTGCACATAATGCAATCTGAAAGTATGAAAAATAACTTGCAGTAGTAGTTATAGGAGGTGCACCACTATATGAGAAAGGTAATTGTCGCAGCAACTCAGATGAGCTGTAGCAATAATATAGAAGAGAACATCGCCAAGGCAGACAAACTGGTGCGAGAAGCGGCGGCTAAGGGAGCTAAGATTATTCTGTTACAAGAGTTATTCGAGACGCCTTACTTCTGCCAAAGGGAAAACCCAGACTACTATTCATATGCTACAGAGCTAGAGGACAATAAGGCCGTTAAGCATTTTCAGCAAGTAGCTAAGGAATTGCAGGTTGTGCTTCCAATTAGTTTCTACGAAAAGCGAAATAATGCTAGATATAACTCAATTGCAGTCATAGATGCAAACGGTCAGATTATGGGCAAATATCGCAAAAGTCATATTCCTGATGGTCCAGGCTATGAGGAGAAATATTACTTCAACCCTGGAGATACAGGCTTTAAGGTATGGAACACCAAATACGCTAAGATAGGTGTTGGTGTATGTTGGGATCAATGGTATCCGGAAGCTGCCAGATGCATGGCATTACAAGGAGCAGAGATTCTATTCTACCCGACTGCTATCGGATCAGAGCCAGAGGATGCTGCAGTTGATTCGAAAGATCATTGGCAGGTATGTATGCTCGGACATGCAGCAGCTAACCTTGTTCCAGTAGTTGCCTCTAATCGAGTAGGAGTTGAACAACAGGATGGTTCGGAGATTACCTTCTATGGTTCGTCATTCATTGCAGGTCCAACTGGACAGAAGCTTGTAGAAGCTAACCGCACTGATGAAACAGTAATCTACACAGAGCTAGACTTAGATAAGCTGGAATATCAGCGGATTGAGTGGGGAATATATCGCGATCGCAGACCAGATTTATACAGAATTATAACCTCTTATGATGGTGAGAACACGGTGTAAGCGAATAGCAGCGAAAACATAATAACGAGCTACTCATATAAAAGGAGTAGCTCGTTATTATTTATCTATTTAAATATTCAACTATTCAACCTTCCATGCCTTCCGCATTGGGATAATGTGATATTTTTATTTATCAGTTTTAGCAGCAGCTATTACTTGTTCACTTATATTATCAGGAGCTTCTTCATAGCGAATGAACTTGGTAGTAAAGCTCCCGCGAGCTTGCGTGATTGAACGCAAATCAGTAGCATACTTAAAAACCTCTGATTGCGGTACTTCAGCAGTAATTAACTGCTCTCCATTAATTTGTGGCTCAATCCCAATTATTCTACCACGACGCTTATTCAAGTCACCCATTACCTCACCCAGATATGCTTCAGGCACTAGAATTTTCAACTCTGAAATTGGCTCCAGGATTACTGGTTGTGCCTGTTCCATTCCCTTACGAAAAGCAATCCCTGCTGCAATCTTAAATGCCATTTCTGATGAATCAACATCATGATAGGAACCGTCATACAAGGTAGCCTTAATATTAATAACAGGATATCCAGCTAAAACTCCATGCTCTAATGATTCTCTAAGCCCTTTCTCAACTGCTGGTATATATGCTCTAGGTACAGCACCACCGAATACTGTCTCGCAAAATTCGAATTCCTCGGTAGATGGCTCGAATTTAATTTTTACATCACCATATTGACCATGTCCACCTGATTGTTTTTTGTGCTTACCTTGGATGTCGGCTTTGCTTTTAATTGTTTCACGATAAGGAACTTTAGCATCAATTAGATCAACATCAACACCGAACTTGCTCTTTAGCTTACTGACAATAACCATTAGTTGCAGCTCGCCTTGCCCTTTGATGATGGTTTGCTTCGTCTCTACATTACGTTCAAAAGCAAAGCTCGGATCTTCTTCGGTTAGGCGAATTAGACCCATATTGATCTTTTCTTCATCGCCTTTAGCCTTTGGTTCAACAGCCTGATACAGTTGTGGAGTAGAGAAATCTATCTGACTGAAAGTTATAGGAGCACTGGCGCTACATAGAGTATCACCAGTTACCGTATGCTGTAACTTTGCAACTGCAACAATATCACCTGCCAGTGCTTCGGTAATATGTAATTGATTTTTACCTCTTAAAATGAACAGATTGATTATCTTTTCTTTCTTATCTTTATTAGCATTTAATACTTCCATATCAAGAGTAAGCTTACCAGAGATGATTTTTAGAAGAGAGATTTTACCAACATAAGGATCAACAATCGTTTTGAATACTTGTGCAGAGAATGGCTCGTCAGAACCGAGTGTTCGAGTGATTTTTTGTTTAGTATAGGGGTGTATGCCTTCCTTAGCTGGCATGTCTTTAGGTGAAGGAGAGTAATCTGTAAGTACATCTAGAAGTGTATGTATTCCGATATTATTGGTAGCGGCACCGCAAATGACAGGCACAATATTACCTGAGATAATACCTGCCCTCAAGCCGCTTTGGATTTCTTCGTCAGTGAACGTCTCGCCTGCGAAGTATTTTTCCATAAGCTGATCATTGCTCTCAGCAACAGACTCCATGAGCATTTCACGAATCTCTAACGCTCTGTCCATTAGATTAGCTGGGATTGGCTTATCTACGCAGTCATTTAGCGTATATTCACGAGCAATCATTTTGGCAACATTTACATTACCGACAAAAGAGTCATTAGCTCCAAGTGGAATTTGAAAAGGTGCTACTTTTTTGCCGAAGGTTTCACGTAATTGATTTAGGACTTTTTCGTAATTTGCATTGTCACGATCCATTTTGTTAACAAATATAAAGGTTGGTATTTTCTTAGCCATCGCCATATCCCAAGCCTTCTCAGTGCCTACCTCTACGCCGCTTGTAGCATCGACTGTTATTATTGTGCCACCTGTTACTTTGACGCTACTCTGTACTTCTCCAATAAAATCGAAATATCCTGGAGTATCAAGGAAATTAATCTTATAGCCTTCCCATTCAATCGGAATCATTGCAGTGCTAATGGAAATGTTTCTGGAAGTCTCTTCTTTGTCATAGTCAGATACCGTATTACCATCTTCTGTTCTACCAATTCTAGTAGTAATTCCTGCCGTGTATAAAGCTGCTTCTGTTATTGATGTCTTCCCGCTGCCACCGTGCCCCAATAATGCAATGTTTCTAATTCTATCAGCTTCATAGACTTTCATTGCGATTACCTCCTTTTAAGTTTTTGGCTAGTGTTAATAACATATATGTTGCGGTAGTTCAAACTATCAAGATGCGCTTTAAATAATGTTACTTTTATCCTACTATTATGTTGGGTAGATGTAAATAACAGATGTTGAGAGAAAGGAAATATAAATATATACCGAGTAGAAAATATAGTGAATATGTCGGATATTGTCGAATTTTGACAAGTTTTGTCGATAGGACAGGAGAAGCAAAGAATATTGTGGAAATACACAAAAAGAGAGGCTATATAAGTTGAAAAATGGAGAGAAATACTTATGAGCATAAAATTAGCTAAATTAATAAATCTGATTACAGTAATACAGGCGAGACCAGGAATCCAAGCAAAAGAACTATTAGAGCGGTGTGAGATAGATGAACGTAATCTTTATAGATATTTGAATGATTTATCTTCAGCGCATATACCAATACAATCACAAGGGCATGGGAAAGGCTATAAATTTATTGGGAATTTTGCAATGTATCCACTTGATTTAACGGAAGAAGAAGCAGTTGCTTTTGCTTGGTTACAACCGTATTTTAGTGAATTAAAAGATATACCACCGTCGTTAACAAGTGCATATGATAAAATTATGGCTACGATAACAAAGGAGAAAAGATTACATAAAGATTTAGCTGAACGAATTAATGATATTTTTCGTATTGGTAGAACACCAATTGAAAATTCTAATAGTAATTATTTCGAAAGCATTGTACAAGCAATGATAGAAAAGCGAAGAATCGAAGCCACGTATCATACACAAAGTAGAAATGCCAGCACTAAAAGAATCATAGATCCTTATTATCTAGTACCTCGTGAGAATAAATTCTATCTTATAGGATATTGCCACTTAAAGAATCAAATTAGAACTTTCCGAATTAGTAGATTTAAAAATATTAAATTATTAAGCACTACATATGATATGAAAGATTTTGATATAAATAATTATTTGAAAAACACATGGTCGATAGAACGTGGAAATAAAACTATTAACTTTAAAGTAAAGTTTTCAATAAATATAGCAAGGTATATTAAAGAAGAGGAGCTGTTTGTAAAGCCAAGAATTATAGATTTGCCAGATGGTTCAATATTATTTGAAGTAAAGGTAAATAGTGATCGCGAATTCCTTCAGTGGCTGAATCAGTATGGACAAGATGCAGAAATACTAGAGCCTAAACAATATAGACAGCAACAAAAAGAGCGGTTAGTAGAATGGTTGAAAATTTACGAAGATGAAGCGAAAGGATAAAAGAAGAGAAAGAGATGAAATAAAAGATGCAAGAACAGAGGTTCGCTGACAATAAGTGACATAACGAGTTGATATAATGAGATCTGTGTAGCAACGTAATTGATAATATACAAATAAAAAAGATTTGCATTAAGCAAATCTTAGTTCGTACAATACGAAGTCATAAAATGACGAGTTGAAAAAAATTTTTATTTGAACTTATGGTGTAATCTTATATGGTAGTCATAAGATCGAGTTAATAATAACATGCAATTAATTTAAGGTCAATAGATATATTAAATTTTAAAATAAGAACATGGGGTGTAAAGATGAAAAAAGAGGAATATTACATTGGGTTAGATATTGGGACAGACTCCGTAGGGTGGGCTGCAACGGATCAACAATATTTACCATGTAAAATTAATGGAAAACAACTTTTAGGTATTAAATTGTTTGATGGAAGTAAAACGGCAGCAGAAAGACGTATCTTTAGAACATCAAGAAGAAGAAATGACAGGAAAAAACAGAGGATTAAACTATTACAAGAATTATTTGCAGAAGAAATTAGCAAAGTTGATAAGAGTTTCTTTCATAGACTTAAGGAGAGTAAGTATTGGGCAGAAGATAAAGAGTTTGTTCAACCCAATACACTATTTAATGACAAGAAATTTTCTGATAAAGAATATCATAAAAAATACCCATCAATCTATCATTTAAGAAAAGAATTAATAGAGAAAAATGAAGCTCACGATGTAAGACTTATATACCTTGCTCTACATCATATAATTAAAAAACGCGGTCATTTCTTGTTTGAGTCACTAGGTACTAATAATAACGCATCATTCACACAAGTATTTAACGATTTATCTACGTATATATATGATAATTTAGATATTGATTTATCATGCAAAGATCCAGAAGAATTTGCAGAAATATTATCTAATCGTAATATAGCAAAAATGGACAAAGAAAGGCAACTACTAGAAATTTGTTACATTGATAAAAAGGCTGATAAACAAAAAGCATCAATAATTAAAGCTTTGTCAGGGCAAAAGACAAAGGTATTTGATATTTTTAATGATGAAGAATTAAAGGAAATAGAAGATGGCGGATTTTATTTATCGGATGAATACGAAAAGACTAGAGAGGCATTAGAAGTTCATCTGCAAGAAAGATTTCAACTAATTGATTTATTAAAAGCTGTTTATGACTGGGGGATATTAGCTGATATCCTAAAAAATGAGCCTTATATTTCATATGGTAAAGTTAAAACATTTGATAAACACAAAAGTGATTTAGGGTTACTTAAAAATTTCACCAGAAAAAATTGCAATGACAAGTACGATGAAATATTTAATGATACAAAAGGTAAAACTAATTATCTAGCTTATGTAGGAGTTTGTAAAAAGAATAATAAAAAATTGGTTGTTAATGAAAAAGTATGCACTCAAGAAGAACTGTGTAAATATCTTAAAAAGACTATTAGCAAAGTCGAAATAGATAGTTCTGATTATAGATATATTATGAATGAACTCGAAATGAATACATTTCTGCCAAAACAGATAAGTAAAGATAATGGGGTTATTCCATATCAAGTTCATTTACATGAACTAAAAAAGATTCTAGAAAACGCTTCTAGATATTTGCCGTTTCTTAACGAACGTGATGAGGGTAGTCTATCTGTTGCAGACAAAATCATTTCTATGTTCACTTTTAGAATTCCTTATTATGTTGGACCATTAAATAATAAAAGTGAGTATTCATGGATAAAAAGAACTAATGAAAAGATTTACCCTTGGAATTTTGAGCAAATAGTTGATATAGATGCTAGTGCGGAGGAGTTCATTAGAAAATTAACCAATAAGTGTACATACTTGCCAGGGGAAGATGTTATTCCGAAGAATTCACTACTATATAGCGAATTCATGGTTCTAAACGAGGTGAACAATTTAAAAATAAACGGAGAGGCAATAGGTGTTGAAGTAAAACAAGCTATAGTTAGAGATTTGTTTAAACAAATTAAAAAGACTACAAAGAAAAGAATTACAGATTATTTAGTTTCAAATGGGTATATGGAGCGTAATGATACGTTAAGCGGAATTGATGATCAAATTAAATCGTCGCTTGTATCTTATAATGATTTTAGGAGAATTATTGAAAAACACAATGATATTGAAATGGTTGAAAATATAATTAAATGGATTGTAATTTTTGGTGATGATAGAAAATTACTTAAAAAACGTATCGAAAAGAATTACAGCAACAAACTATCGAAGGAAGACATAGAGTATGTTTCTAAATTAAAATATACAGGTTGGGGAAGATTATCAAAAGAATTTTTGACAGAAATAAATCATGTGGATAAGCAGACTGGTGAATTAATTAACATTATAACAATGCTTAGGGATACCAATGATAATTTAATGCAACTTCTGAGTTCGAAATATAATTTCATTGACAGCATTAAGGCGCATGTTGATGTAGATGCTGGCGTACAAACAATTAAGGAAATGGTAGAAAACTTATATGTATCGCCAAGTGTTAAGAGGCCTATTATGCAAGCACTAAATATAACAAAAGAAATTGTGAAAAGTAAAAAACATGCTCCTAAAAAGATATTTATAGAAATGGCAAGAGCTAAAGAGGAAACAAAAGGTAGAACAGTTTCAAGAAAAAATAAACTACTAGAATTATATAATAAATGTAAAGATGAAGAAAAAGAATTATATCTACAATTACAAAGTGAAAATGAAGATAGTTTTAAACGGGATAGGTTATATCTTTACTACACTCAAATGGGCAGATGTATGTATTCAAAAGAAAAGATTGAAATATCAGAACTATTTAATGAAAACATATATGATGTTGATCATATTTATCCTCAATCAAAGATAAAAGACGATAGCATCGATAATAGAGTATTAGTATTAAAAAGAATAAATAGCCAAAAATCAGATATATATCCGATTAGTAGCGAAATAAGGAAGAAGATGCATAGTCATTGGTCCATTCTGAAATCAAAAGGATTAATATCAGAAAAGAAATATGATAGATTGACTAGAAATACTGAATTTACTGATGATGAATTAGAAGGATTTATTGCTAGACAGATTGTTGAAACACGTCAATCTACTAAAGCAGTAGCAGAAATATTAAGCAAATTATATCCGACCTCAGAAGTGGTATATGTAAAAGCAAATACAGTTTCAGATTTTCGTCATGCAAATGAATTTATAAAGTGTAGAGATGTAAACGATTTCCATCATGCTAGAGACGCATATCTCAATATAGTTGTCGGCAATGTTTACAACACAAAATATACACATAATAAAGTAATTTTCATTAAGAATCTTAAGGACAGAAAAGTTAGCCTCAATAGAATGTTTGATTATGATACTGATGGCGCTTGGGCAGCAGGTGAACATGGAACAATAGAAACAGTTCGGAAGGTTATGTCAAGGAATAGCATTTTATTTACCAGATATTGTACGGAGCAAAAAGGTGGCTTTTTTGATCAAAATATAATGAAAAAAGGTAAAGGGCAAATACCTTTAAAAGGTAGCGATGCTAGACTTCATGATTCTAATAAATATGGTAAATACAATAAAGCGACGGTAACTTATTACTGTCTAGTTGAGCATACATATAAAAAGAATAGGATAAGAACCATAGAACCTGTAGAACTATATAAAGCATTAAAATTTGAGGAAGATCCTATCGCTTATTGTAATGAACACCTAGGATTATTGAATCCAAAGATATTGATAAAGAAAATAAAAATCAATACGTTGTTTTGCTTAGATGGTTTTTATATGCATCTATCATCAAAATTTAATGAGTATATTCGCTTCAAATGTGCTATGCAATTATGTATTAGCAGTGAAATGGAGAAGTATATAAAAAATATTTCGAAATATCTTGAAAAGTGTAAATTAGCTAGAAGAGAACTACCAATTACAGCTTTCGATAAAATATCCTATAAACAAAATGTCGACTTATATGAGGTACTGCTAAATAAATTACTAGATACAGTATACAATGTTAAATTTGATCTATCTGCTCAACTGTTAAAAAGTAAAAGAGGGTATTTTCAAGAAATGATAGTTGAAAAGCAATGTGTAGTAATATCTGAAATATTAAATATTATAAAATGTAATGCAGGACTTGGCGACTTTAGTAGCATGTGTGATGGTAAGAATAAAAATTATGGCACTATTTATATAAATAAAAGAATTCCCACTAAGAACGAGGTGAAAGAGTTTAAAATTACTTATCGATCATGTACAGGGCTATTTGAAAAAGAGATTGACTTGCTAGGTGATGACTTCAATCCAAGGCGTAGAAAGAAGCGATAAATATGAGTTGGAGAGTAGTAGCAATATCCAATAGAGCAAAATTAGATTTAAAACTAAATAATTTGGTGATTAGAAATGACAGCGATACTAAACAAATACATCTAGGTGAAGTAGCAACAGTTATAATTGAGAGCACGGCTGTTTCGGTGACTGCAGCCTTGCTCTGTGAAATGATTGAAAGAAAAATTAAAGTTATATTTTGTGATAATAAGCGCAATCCATGTTCAGAACTGATGCCTTGTTATGGAAGTCATGACACTAGTTTGAAAGTTAGAAAGCAAATAGAGTGGATTGAATTTACAAAAGAACAAGTTTGGACTGAGATTGTTGCAGATAAGATAACAAAACAGTATCAATTATTACAAGCGTTAGGTTGCATTGAAATGGAACTATTACAACAATACTTAAAAGAGCTAGAACATAATGATGTATCTAATAGAGAAGGACATGCTGCTAAAGTATATTTCAATGCATTATTTGGGAAGAACTTTTCTAGGAGTCAAGATAATGTAATAAATGCCGCCCTAAACTATGGTTATAGCATAATATTATCTGCATTTAATAGAGAGATAGCGGCAAATGGATATATAACTCAATTAGGATTGTTTCATGACAATATGTTCAATCAATTCAATTTAAGCTGTGATTTAATGGAGCCGTTTCGCCCTATAGTTGATCATGAAGTGCTGTCAATGGATTTGATTACTTTCGAACATGAACAGAAGTTGAAATTAGTTAATCTACTCAATCAAGAGGTTTTAATAGATGGGAGAAAGCAATATCTTAATAATGCAATAAAAATATACTGCAGAAGCGTGTTTGATGCATTAAATGGTAATGATGTTTCAAAGATTAGGTTTATTAGAAATGAGCTATAGATTTATGAGAACAATAGTAATGTTTGATTTACCAGTCACAACACTATCTGATAGACGAGAGTATACTAAGTTTAGAAAATACTTACTTAGAAATGGATTTATCATGCTGCAAGAATCGGTATATTGTAAATTAGCGCTAAACGGCACTGTTGCTAATGCAATTTGTGAGAATATTAAAAGGAACAAACCGCCTAAAGGGCTTGTGCAGATGATAACTGTTACAGAAAGACAATTTTCGAAAATGGAACTTATAACTGGTGATAATTTTTCGAATGTCATTGATACTGATGAAAGGTTAATAGTCTTATGAGATTGATGCATAATATATTTAGCAGACCGATAGAGTTTAGAGAAAATGAAATTAATGTGCTAGTAATAGAAAATCCAACAATTCTATTGCAATTAACTCATGAATTAATTAATCAATCAAAAGGTGAGGAAGGCCGTTATATTCTATCAAATAATTTTGAACCTGTTGAGATTAGTAAATCATGCGAAGTAATTACTGATATATTTTCTATTGATATTAATAAAAGGAAGATTATCACAAAAGTTTATAATTTATTAGAAACAAAAATAATGAATGATTGTTATATTCAGGTATTAGAAATGCGAACATTATTATGTTCATTAATGGAGGAATTCATTGATTTATCTGATCTTCCAATGTCATATAATCATGAAATTGACGTTATTGGCATTATGAAATTAGTTGAGCTGAAAATTGATGCTTATTGTGAAAATATATTGGAAACAGTGATTAATTATATAGATGTAATTAACGAACTATTTGGAGTGAGTTGCTTTGTTTTTCTTAATATAAAATGTTATTTTACCTATCAAGAAATGCTAGAAATATATAAGCATGTTCATTATAAAAAAATAAATTTATTGCTGATTGAAGGTACAAATAGAGAGACACTAGCAGGAGAGCGTCTAAGGATTATTGATATAGATTTATGTGAGCTATATTGATAATAAACAAGAATTAATGTAACATAAATGCAAGAGAATGCCATATGAAGTTTGCGTTGTGGTGGCGCATAATCTCAAATTTGAGGTTTGAGAATGGTGTAATTTCATATGGTAGTCAAGCAAAACAATTTCAAGAAATGGCAAGCAGATAGTTTGAGAATGGTGTAATTTCATATGGTAGTCAAGCAATCCAGGCAAGGGCAAGGGCAGGAACAATGTTTGAGAATGGTGTAATTTCATATGGTAGTCAAGCTAAATTTAAGTAATAGAGATAATGCCCTTTGTTTGAGAATGGTGTAATTTCATATGGTAGTCAAGCGAATTGGCTAAGCTGCTAAAGCAAAATGGTGTTTGAGAATGGTGTAATTTCATATGGTAGTCAAGCCGATACCGAGATTAAACGCTTACAGGCACGGTTTGAGAATGGTGTAATTTCATATGGTAGTCAAGCGATTGTCACACCTACACATTCCATAACTCTGTTTGAGAATGGTGTAATTTCATATGGTAGTCAAGCGCAAGTTGTAATAAACAAGTATGAACAAAGGTTTGAGAATGGTGTAATTTCATATGGTAGTCAAGCGGTTAAACGGTAGTAGTGCATGATTGCCGCGTTTGAGAATGGTGTAATTTCATATGGTAGTCAAGCCCATCCCTTTGCGAACTCCAAAAATTACTGGTTTGAGAATGGTGTAATTTCATATGGTAGTCAAGCAGAAATTGATAAAGCGATAGATAAACACATGTTTGAGAATGGTGTAATTTCATATGGTAGTCAAGCTGTAGAAGATAATCCTTGTATAGAATGTCCGTTTGAGAATGGTGTAATTTCATATGGTAGTCAAGCTAGAAAACATGGGCAATATGCCCGCTAATAGTTTGAGAATGGTGTAATTTCATATGGTAGTCAAGCTCTACATAAGACTGCAATTTCTTGAACTGTGTTTGAGAATGGTGTAATTTCATATGGTAGTCAAGCTCTTACGCCGAAATAACACATGATCCTTCTGTTTGAGAATGGTGTAATTTCATATGGTAGTCAAGCTAGGGAGTTGTGACCTTATATGAGATGAATGTTTGAGAATGGTGTAATTTCATATGGTAGTCAAGCTAAGGAAGCCCTGGATAGCTTAATAAATGAGTTTGAGAATGGTGTAATTTCATATGGTAGTCAAGCAAATGGTTTGCCAGTTTTTGATATAAACATGTTTGAGAATGGTGTAATTTCATATGGTAGTCAAGCAGTATAATTATGATAAGAAAGACGAAAAGTGTTTGAGAATGGTGTAATTTCATATGGTAGTCAAGCACTAGGGTATAAATGCACCCTTCCACCTTTGTTTGAGAATGGTGTAATTTCATATGGTAGTCAAGCTGATGAAATGCTAGTTGAGTTTAATTGTGAGTTTGAGAATGGTGTAATTTCATATGGTAGTCAAGCTAAATCAATTTCCTTAATTTCAAGACTATTGGTTTGAGAATGGTGTAATTTCATATGGTAGTCAAGCAGACAATGTTGTAAAGGTTACTGAGTTACAGTTTGAGAATGGTGTAATTTCATATGGTAGTCAAGCGGTATAATTCTCTAGCGGTACTGTCAATGCGTTTGAGAATGGTGTAATTTCATATGGTAGTCAAGCATAAACCAATTTGGAGCAACGTCTGTTTTTGTTTGAGAATGGTGTAATTTCATATGGTAGTCAAGCAAAATAAAATAGTTTCAGTAAATCAACATAGTTTGAGAATGGTGTAATTTCATATGGTAGTCAAGCAGAAACTTCATGATTTAGGTGTCCAGTATAGTTTGAGAATGGTGTAATTTCATATGGTAGTCAAGCCAACACAACAACAATTATCAATAATTATTAGTTTGAGAATGGTGTAATTTCATATGGTAGTCAAGCTATTGCTCAAACCTTAAATTGTCTGCTCTTGTTTGAGAATGGTGTAATTTCATATGGTAGTCAAGCATAGCATACGATGGTTACTTTATAACTAGTGTTTGAGAATGGTGTAATTTCATATGGTAGTCAAGCAGCTGTTGTTGCTTTAGTTACTAAGCCTATGTTTGAGAATGGTGTAATTTCATATGGTAGTCAAGCTTGCGATCGTGTAGATGCACCAAGAGTGCAGTTTGAGAATGGTGTAATTTCATATGGTAGTCAAGCAATTTCCCCATAACATAAGCCAAGCACCCAGTTTGAGAATGGTGTAATTTCATATGGTAGTCAAGCGTGGTCACTTTAATTTAGGGGTAATCAATAGTTTGAGAATGGTGTAATTTCATATGGTAGTCAAACTAAGCTATATTTGCAGTGTCCATGAATATGGCTTGAGAATGGTTTAAGTTCATATGCTAGTCAGACGGGAATAGTTAGCTTTGCCCACAAAGAAAGATGTGGAAATAGTAAAAAATAAAAAGAGGTGCTCGTTTGCTAGCACCTCTAAATGTAGATATTTATTAGTTCATAAATAACATAATTATCAACAAGATAATTGCTGGGATAAAGCCAATGCAGATAATTTTTAATGTGCGTGTTACCCATTCCTTATCGAAGATATCCATACTGCTCAACCTCCTCAAGTTAATTATATATCATAAGTTTTGCTGGTGTAAAATGGTGGAAGTAGAGACGTACCCTTGATGTGCTTTAAGCAAAATAGCATCAACTCAATTATTAGCTTTAGTGCTAACATAATGTACATTTTGGTTTAAAATAGCACACTGCATCACATATCAATAAAAGCTTCGCCAAAATCTTGACAAAATCTTGACACTTACTTGAAACTATCTCGATATCTAAAGGTTATATTGATAATGCAAGAGATAATACAAAGTCAAGAAAAGGAGAGATTATTTATGAAAAACAAATTAACGAAGGTTGCAGTTACTATGGTTGCAGGAGCTGTGTTATTTGTAGGGACTGCGTTCGCAGCGGAAGAAGTAACACTTGGTAAGAATATGACAGGTCAAGGACTAGGACAAGGATCTACGAAGTATTTTATTAGTGATTTCCTGATGATGCATTCAAGCTTCGTGCGGAGCGTAGTGCTGGGTTATCGATGGTGGCAATAGCAGAGAAGCAAGGAGTTTCTGCTGATGCGCTCATAGATGCAGTAGTAGAATTTCGCTCCAATAATCTTGGGGAGACATGTGTAGTTGAAGATGTTCGTGCGAAAGTAACAAATAATTTGACTCAAGCACCTACACCAAAGGCGAATGCAAATCCTATTAGAATGCAAATGGGTGAGCGTGCAGGTGAACAAATAGGTGGACAAATGAGAGGTCAGGCACGAGGATGGCAACGATAAGCTAAAGAGAGCTTTAGTTGTATGTAAATAAAGGGTGTTTCCTGGGTATCTCGAATCCAGTAAGCACCCTTTAATCTATTAGAATACTAGTGGTATAATTAGGCTATTAAAGAGTTCGTTCTAATCGTGTTATTCTTATCAGTGGAGGTTTGAGCTATGTACACAATTGTTCTCATTGAAGATGAGCAAAGCATTCGTGACATGATCAAGGAATATTTGGAGAGACAGTTTTATCAAGTATATGCCTATGAAGATGGAGAATTGGGAATGCAGGCGATAACAGATATTAATCCGAATTTGATTATATTAGATGTTATGCTGCCTAAGAAGAGTGGTTTCGAAATCTGTAAGGAAATACGCAAGTTGGAAAGCTATTATCCGATAATCATGTTGACTGCACGTGGACAACAGTCTGATGTAATTGTAGGGCTGGAAATCGGGGCTGATGATTATATGGTGAAGCCATTCAGCTTGGAAGAACTGGAAGCTCGGATACGGGCGGTATTGCGTAGAAATAAAATTCAAAGTGATGCTGATAATTCGGTTAAAAGGGGAGCATTCGTACTAGATTTAGCAAAGTATGAACTGTATAAGGGACAGAAACTAATTAAGTTGACACCAACGGAGTTTCAACTTTTTCACTTAATGTTTAAGAACCCTGGTCGTGTATATACACGACTACAATTACTAGAGCTTGCTTTAGGGGAGGAATACTTAGGGTATGAGCGTTCAATTGACACCCATATTCGTAACCTTAGACAAAAAATTGAAGAACATCCCGGGGAACCAGAGTATATTGTTACGGTTCACGGTATAGGGTACAAATACAATGAGAACTAAACTTATAGCAGCGTTTTTGTTTATTACCATATTGGTTGTTGCCATTATATCAGGATTTATATTTTTTTATTCGGAGGTAAGTTTTCAAGAGTATTTAGAAGCGAAGCAGACGAATAGAGTCGTTCAGTGGCTTGCGTTCTTTGAGAATTACTATGTAGAGTACGGGGGATTCGATGAGTTAGAACTCCTAATGCCGAATGAATTTGTTCGTGGTAATCCTCAGCAAAATCGGCCGTCGATGGGTCAACAACGTGGATCAGGCAAGGATAGGATTCTAATACAATCAGAGCGTAAAGAACAAGTGCTTATCGCGGATCAAGAGCGGGTAGTGTTATTTGATTCTGATGGTGTGGAGCTTGGCAAGTTAGTGGATGAGCGTGAATTCAATAAAGGGTATCCGATTGTTGTTGATGAAGAAAAGGTAGGAATGCTGTTGCTTCGTGATCCAATTATATCAACAGTTAATTCTTTGGAGGAACAGTTTGTGAAATCGATGAATCAAGCAATTGTGTATGCTTCATTGGTGACTGTTTTTTTTGCTTGCCTTGTCGGGTTTTTATTATCGAAGCAAATATCAAAACGGTTGTTGCTATTACGTGAAGGAGTTAGGCTAGTTACTGAGAAAAATTATTCGCATAGGCTATCGATTGATTCTCGAGATGAGATAGGAGATCTTGCCAAAGCATTTAATGAAATGGTAAGTAAAATCCAATATGACGAGAAGGTGAAAAATCAGTTAATTACAGATGTTGCCCACGAACTACGAACACCGTTAACTACTTTGCGAGGAAAATTAGAAATGATGCAAAACTCGTCAGAAGTGATTGATCAAAAGGAAATTTTGATTTTAAACGATGAGGTGCTGCGACTATCTAAACTAATTAATGACTTGCAAGATGTTAGCATGTTACAGGATAATCGTCTTCCAATGAATATGGCAATTGTGAGCGTACATTCGGTATTGGAACATGTAACATCGCTTTTTTCTTGGGAATTGGATGAAAAGGAAATCAACTTAAAAATGAACCTTCAGGCTACGGAAGATGAAATAATTGGGGATCGCAATCGTTTGATACAAGTATTCATCAATTTAATAAGTAACGGGATACGGTATCTTGATAAGGATGAAAAAAATATTGTTATAAATAGTTATAATAAAGATGAGACTATCGTTGTTGAAATAGCAGATAATGGCAAGGGAATAGATGAAGACAATGCGGGCATAGTATTTGAGCGCTTTTATCGTGGTGATCCGTCACGAGCTAGATCATCTGGGGGAACGGGACTTGGGTTAGCAATTGTTAAGGGTATTATCGAGGCTCATCAGGGAAGTGTCCATGTGACTAGTACGGTTGATGAAGGGACGGTATTCAGCATTAGCTTCAGAGCGGTTAGGCAATCGGGTAAAGTATAATGCATTAAAAAACAGGTAGTTATATTGTCTGCCGCTGGGCATTCCTTTCACATATAAAACAAAGCTTTCTTGCTTCAGAGCTAATCATTTGTTGTCCGCATTTTTGGCATTTATCCTCTATTCCTTGAGCAATAACTTTCTTATCTGAACGTATAACTTGATTTAGATTACTCGGCACCAAGGTTAGGCTTTTATGCACACATACTTCCACGCAAAGATTACATCCTGTACATTTACCTGTATCTAGAATCAGCTTATTGTCCTCGGTTTGCTTAATTGCACCTAAAGGACAAAGAATGCTACAGGCGGTGCAAAAATAGCATGTAGAAGCTAAGTCTACTTGTTTTAATTCTTCAGAGCTATTTTCATATGCTGCTACTGGTTTTTTCTTCAGGCTTCCTTTTAAGCTTGCTTTTAGAGCTTGCTTTAATAGACGCAAGCGACTTGTGTCAGTGCCTTCAACTATTTTTATGCCTTGTTCTAATTCAGCTGGCTCATCAGCTATTACCTCATTGATGAGAGATTTTGGAACTTGCTTTGCTCCGGAAAAGATAGAACTCAAAAAAGCTCTTCTACTTGGATTTGCTGTATTTGTTTTATTAACAGCTTTAATTTCAGGTGCTTTTGATAGAATCTGGATAGCTCCTTGAGGGATTCCTAAGCTAGTTGATATTGCTCGGCTTGTTTTTAACTGTTTTATAAATTGCTCTCCGCCACCTGCAACGGGGCAAGTAGCACATTTTTCTGCAGATTGTACTGTATATACAGTAGAAGAAACAGCATCTAAAGACAATAATAGCTCCCAAGAAAGACAACCCAAGCAAGAAATTAGAACTCCTTTAGGAGCTAATGCTTTCTGAGGTTCACAACCAATAACTGCTGTTCCTTGCCATGTGTTAATATTAATTATTTTCTCTAAAAGGCCCAACTCAGTAGGTTCTTGAGTATTTAAAGCTCCTGTTGGACAAACTCCAGCACAAAGTCCACAGTCAAGACAACTCCTGTCAATATCTATTCCATTATTATTAAAAGATAATGCATCTACTGGACAAATATTCGTGCAATACGAGCAATTGCTGAGTGGTGAACGTACCCGTGAGCATCGCTGATAATCAATAAATAATGTTCCCATACGAGAACTAACTAAATGAGCCAGTTTCTCTAAATTAAATAGACCCATATACCTGACCCCCCAATAGCGTATATATAGCGTATATAAAGAAGTTTGTCATCAAATGTAACGGCATTTCAATAATAATTATACTTGAATTATTATTAGATTGCCACCTTATTTGATACACCATGCTTTTTACGATATAATTAAATCATAGTATTAAGATGGATTAACTTGCTTTACTTGCTATTGTGAGGAGATGCGATATGGAATTTATCTATAGTAATGTTTGCGCAGCGGATTGTCGAAGCTCTTGTCGAATTAAGACTAAGGTTCAGAATGGCAAGATTATTAACATTGCAGGTGATCCGATTGACGAATATACATTAGGATCTTTATGTGCAAAAGGCTATGCGCAAATGCACCGAGTTTATTCTGCAGATCGCATTACACATCCGATGAAGCAGATTGGTAAGGGGACAGGTAATTGGATTTATATATCATGGGAACAGGCACTGCGTGAAATAGGGCAAAGAATAATTGAGATACGGGAAAAACATAACAATTTGTTGCCTGTGTGTCTTAATAAATATTTAGGGAATATGGGTATTCTATCTAAAAGTGTTGATGGGTTTTTTAATAGTATTGGTTATATTACTAAGATGGTGGATTCTCCTTGTGTAACTACTGGTATAGAAGCATTGAATTTTAGCTTTGGAGCGAGTAAAAAACCTACACCAGAAGACATGGCAAATGCAAAGATAATCGTCATCTGGGGTGGGAATCCGGCATGGACTGCAACTCATCAGATGCGCTATGTTTATGCTGCTAAGGATAAGGGCGCAACGATTGTTGTAATTGACCCAGTGTTAACTGCAACTGCCGCTAGAAGTGATTTATATGTTCAAATAAAGCCCGGCACAGATATGAGGTTAGCATTAGCGATTGCAAAGGTCTTGATGGAGGAAGATTTATTAGATATAGAATTTTTAAATAACTATACACACGATTGGGAGTCTTTTAAGGCATTTTTGGAAACAATAGATTTATCAGAATTGGAAGATGCAACAGAGGTTCCGATAGAGCAGATTAGAAATATAGCTCATTTAATTAGTAAAGATAAGCCGATGACTATTTGGCTAGGTGCAGGGGTGCAGCATACGATTAAGGGTGGAAATGGCTTTCGTGTTATTTCTGCATTATCGGCGATGACTGGAAATATAGGTATAGCTGGCGGGAATATTCATTATGCCACGTATGATGCTTGGCAGTTTGCGGGTGTGTTTGAAGCTTTGAAGCCACCATTGAAAAGTAGTGTTGAAGTAATTAGCAATGAAAACAATGGGGAAATTGAGCATAGATATATTGGCACAGGACGTTATTCGGAATTACTATCATTAAAACCGCCTATTGAATTACTATGGGTTGCCACTCATAATCCTGTTTCGCAGGCACCAGATTCTAAAGCAGTCAAAAAGGCGCTGAATTCAATAGATATGGTTGTCGTAGCTGACCAGTTTCTCACCTCTACTGCCGAATATGCGGACTATTTTCTGCCTGTAACCACTCAATATGAGCAAGAGGATATTGTCGTTTCTTATTGGCATTACGGCGCTGCTGTTAATCAGAAGGCAATTGATCCAATAGGTGAAAGTAAATCAGATTTTGAAATTATGCGAGCTTTGGCGCAGCTGCTTAACGAGCTTTCGCCTGGATTTAGTAGCTTTCCAGTAGAGAAAAGCACTTCAGAATGGCTTGATTTAGAGATGCAGCCACAATACCCTAAATTAGGCATAAAGGATTATCGTGAATTAATCGAAAAATACAAACGAGTTAATATACCGGCAGTGCCATGGGCGGACAAGCAGTTCCAGACTCCGTCTGGGAAATACGAATTTCCGTCAGTATTTAATCTTGATAAAGTAACAAGAAATGAGCAATATCCATTTCGTTTATTGCGGGAGCGTAGCTTTTCGGTGCTTAATTCTCAATTTAGGCATTCTAACTTCACAAAAGGCTTATCAGAAAAAACAAGCGTGATTATTAATCGTCAAGTTGCTAATTCAAAAGATCTAGAAGAAGGAGCTATTGTTAAGCTGTATAATCAGTTAGGCGAAATTGTATTACCTGTTATATTGTCTGATGCTGTGCCTGCAGATGTTGTAGTAATACATTTAGGATCCGATTATAAGGAATTCCTTGAATTAAATGACCTTATTGCATTGATTGATACTGATTTAGGGGACCGGTTTTCTGATGCAAAGGGCTTAGCATTTAATAATAGCTACGTAGATTTTACAAGGGCGTGATAATATGACTTTAAGGCAAAGGGGATTTCTATTCGATCCAAACCGTTGTCTAGGTTGCAGAACATGCATTATGGCTTGTGCTGCAAATAAGAATTTGCCGGTGGGTATGTATTTTCGGACTATTGAAAATCAGGAGCAGAAGATAGGCAACCTAATTCTGAAATATTATCTGTCTACTTCTTGCAATCATTGTAATAATCCGGAATGCTTTCGACTATGTCCGAAGAAAGCATTGAAAAAGAGAAAAGACGGTATCGTGTTGCACGATCCATTGAAATGTGACGGTTGTGGGACTTGCACTCGTAGTTGCCCTTTCGAAGCCCCAGTAATTAATAATATAACTGGCAAAATGATAAAATGTGATTTATGTCATGAAAAGATAGATGAAGGGAAACAACCTGCTTGTATTGCAGCTTGTCCAGTAAAAGCGTTGCAACTTATAAATATAGATGAAATTGACTCTCAAGCTGATGATATAGTTCGCAGATTACCAGGTGTAATCAAAATTCAAATTACTAGACCAGCAATGCGTTACAAAAAGCTAAAGATTGGAAGTCAGGCTTTGCGAAATTCAGTAGCTGATAACTTAGAGCAAGGAGAGTTGAAATATAAAGATGATCAAGTGTAATAATTGTAGTGAATTGTTTATGCAGGCTATGCATGAATTAGCTAAAGGGAGCCAAATTACTGACCTTACTGAAATGTTAGCGAAACAGCTTGAGAAAGTAGTTGTTATCACAGATGCTACAAATAGGATATTAGCCCACTATGATCCGTTAGATACTGGTATCGAAATGAGTAAGTTTTTTACTCTTAAATATCATGCTACCAAAAACAAACAGTATTGTGATGGTCAATGGGAGACGGAACTTGGCTTGATAGATTATGTCTATTTTCCTATTAAGGTAGAGGGTAAATCTTATGGAAATTGTATTGTGTTGTGTTCAAGTGAAGAGATGGCGATTGAACAATTAAAGCTGATTGAACAAATGTCTTTGGTATATTTGCTAGCATTGAGAGAAATATTGCAAAATGATGCTGCAAGAGAGAGAGTTTCAGATGAGATAGTTTATGATATTTTATATAACAATTATGATTCTAAGGTCGCTCTTTACGAAAAAGCTAAGCACTTACATTGGGACATGGAAGGTCCTTATGCGATTCTTGTAGTAGAAACTAAGGAAGACAAGATTAATACTGTGAGGAAAGCTGGTCCTCTAAAATTCAACTCATCTTCACCAATTCATACAATCGTTAATGAAAAGGTAGTTTTTATTCTTTCATTAACAAATATAATAAGTAAAAACATTGAAGATACCATAGACGGTTTTGTGAAAAAGCTTCTATCAAATTTAGCTTCTAATCATATTAAAGATGTGCACATTGGTATTAGCTCAACAGCCAAAGCTTTAACGGATTTACATCAATGTTTTCAGGAAGCAAAGATTGCCTTAGAATTAGGTAAGGTATTTAATTTAGGTAAGATAAACCATTTTGAAAAGATGGGATTTTTGAAATTTGTCTTTACAGCATCAGCACAAGAACTTCAAGAATTCGAAGAGAGGATTCTCGGAAATATTATAGTCCACGATTTAGAACTTGAAGCAGATTTACTAGACACACTTAAAGTCTATATTGAGCAAAACTGTCACATTGCTAATACTGCAAAGGCGAAATATATTCATGAAAACACTTTACGTAATAGACTTAAAAAGATTGAACAGTTAGTTAATCTCGATTTAAGTCGTATAGATCACTTGGTAAATATCTACATTGCTTTACAGATTTTAGCTTTGGATTTTTATGATGGAAGTTAAAGGTTTTCCGAGTGGAGCTTTCTACAAGGAAGGCTCTTTTTTTGTGTAAAAAGCTACATAGGATAGTTTCTGTAGATGTTGAATTAATTATGAAGAAGACATTAAAAGATTTAAAGAATATATGGAGGTGGGATTTACAAATGGAAATTTCGCGCAGACGATTTTTAGGGGGAAGCTTGGCGCTGGGTGGAGCTGTTGCAATTGGAACAACAGGACCAACATTAAAAGGGCTAGGCTTTATCGAAGGAGCTAATGCTGCACCAGCAAATGAGCAAGAAAAAATCACGTATAACTGTTGTAATCCAGAATGTAACAACTGTTCTCTACAGGTTCATACCCGTAATGGTAAACTTGTAAGAATTTCACCAAATCCTAATTATTATACAAGACCGTGCTTGAGAGGGCGTTCTCGCTTGCAATGGAACTATCATCCAGACAGACTTAAATATCCTTTCAAACGCGTAGGTGAGCGAGGAGAAGGTAAATGGGAACGTATTTCTTGGGAAGAAGCACTAGATACAATTGCTACTAATCTAGCAAAAATCCGTGACGAGCATGGACCAGAGAAAGTTTTCTTTACAGCAGGAGCGGTAATGTCGGTGATGCCAAACTCAATGCAACGTTTATTTGCGAATGCTTTTACAAAAGGTGAAACGACTAATACTGTTGGATCATTATGTTGTGCATCACAAGCAGAAGCATCCAATGCATCACAAGGTTATCGTACTGCAGGAATTGAAGAAAAAGCACACAGTAAACTGATTATAGTCTGGGGTCATAACCCGGCAGTAACTTATATACCTCATTGGGGTATTGTTGCCGAAGCTAAAGAACGCGGAGCAAAATTAATAACTATAGATCCTCGTTTTAATGAAACAGCAGCTAAATCTGATAAGTGGATGTCAATTAAGCCAGGAACCGATACGGCGATGGCGATGGCTATGATTCGTTATATTATTGAAGAAGATTTATATGATGAGAAATTCGCCTTAGAAAGAAGTAACCTACCGTTTTTAGTAAATGAAGCAACTGGCAAACTTGTAAGACATAGTGAAATAGTAGCTGACGGTAATCCTGATGCGTTTGTTGTTTGGGACAAAGCAGTAAACGGTCCAGCACATGCAGAAGAAGCTATTTCTCCAGTTCTTGAAGGGAGCTTTACTGCTAATGGAATGTCAGTTAGAACGGTATTTGCTCGTCTAAGAGAAAGAGTATCTGAATTTACGTCAGAATATGCTAGTGAAATTACAGGAGTACCAGCAAAGGAAATTACTGATCTAGCTCGTTTATATGCAAATACTAAGCCTGCTATGTTGGATAGTGGTATGTCAGGTGCGCAACGTACTAATAATGGTGTGAATTTCATACAATCATTGCTTAATTTAGCGGCACTTACAGGCAATATCGGTGTGCTTGGTGGTGGTGTCAATGATACAGGTGGTTTTGCACATGGTACTAACGCAGGGGTTCCAATGCCTTACGAAGCAAAGGTAAAAGGGCAAATTCCTACAACAAAACTTGGTGAATACTTCTTAGAAGGTAAGCCTTATCCATTGAAAGCAGTTTATTGGCAAGGCAAAGGCTTAGGACAAGTTCCTAATGCTAATAAAGTTTTAGAAGGTATGAAAAAGATGGACTTCGTCGTGGTTCAAGAGCATTTCTTTGGTGACGCGGCTTCTGTAGCTGATATTGTTTTACCAGTAGCTACATTGTTTGAAAGATATGATGTAATGTGTGCATCACGTTCATTTTATTATCACTTGATGGATAAAGCGGTAGAGCCGTTCATGGAAGCTAAATCTGACACTTGGATATACGCAGAGCTTGCGAAACGCTTAGGTTTTGGTGAAGTATTTGACAAAACTGAAGAAGAGTTTATCGATGGCATCTTAAAGCCGACAGGATTAACTTCAGCTAGCTTACGTGAAAGTGGGCCAGTATGGATTTGGAGCGATCCTAAATATAATAAATATGGTGTAAAACGTGATAAAAAGCCATTCCACTTCTTCCAAGATACGCCGTTTAATACACCATCAGGACGTTTTGAATTTCATACAGTCCGTTGGGAAAATAGAGGCTTTGAACCTATGGTTCACTTCGATGCGCCTGTTGAATCAAAAGAAACTGAACCAGAATTATATGCAAAATATCCATTAAGCTTGGTAGCAACTAAGATTAGAACTAAAGTTCATAGCACATATGCTGTAATGCCTTGGCTATCCGAGATTTACCCGAAGGGTTGGGTTACTATCAATGAGGAAGATGCCAAAGCAAGAGGCATCAAGGATGGTCAACAAGTAGAAGTCTTTAATGATAGAGGCTCTGTAAAAGTATCAGCCCATGTAACTGCAGGTATTCGTGAAAGTGTTGTTTCTATGCCAAACGGTTGGTGGGTACAACAAGGTGCTTGCTCTAGTGTGTTAAGTAATGATTATACTTTTGAACAATCATGGGGACATTGCTTAAATAATACTCTAGTTCAAGTGAAGGGGGTATAGTTTCATGAGTAAAAGATTAGCCCTATTAATAGATCAGGATCGTTGTATAGGTTGTTGGACTTGTGCTGTAGTTTGCAAAATGGAGAATAATGTTGGACTAGGAAACCATTGGAATCGTATTCTGAGTAACGGTACAGGCGAATACGGTGAAACACCTAAGATAGGATTAGATGGAAAACCAGAACTAGTATTCCAACCAACTACATGTATGCATTGTGAGAACGCACCATGTGTTAAAGCTTGCCCTACAGGCGCAACATATAAGCGTAAAGATGGTATTACAGCTCAGAACTATAGTATATGCATAGGATGTAGAGCTTGCATGGCTGCTTGCCCTTATAATGCTCGCGTATTTAATTGGGGTACAGCACAACAAGTTCCATCTTTTGAAGATGATCACGTAGGAGATGCACGTGTACCATCCAGACCTAAAGGTGTAGTAGAGAAATGTACTTTCTGTCAAGAAAAGACCGATGCTGGCGAAAAGCCTGCTTGCGTAACTAGCTGTCCAGCTCATGCGCGTGTGTTCGGAGATATTAACGACCCTAGCAGTGAAATATCTGGATTGATGAGCGAGAGCAGTCACCATTCGTTATTGGAGGATTTAGGAACAAAACCTTCAGTGTTTTATACAGCACCACGTCGTAAGTTAAAGGTTTCATATAATCAAGATGGAGGTGGCTACCTTGGCGAATAGTGTTAGCTTAGGAAACGAGCGCAAAGTATGGATGTTAATATGTTTGGCTATCGCTTTAGTGGCTTTTGGGTTTTATGTTAATCAGTTGATAAATGGTTTAGAAGTAACTGGAATGAATAACATTGTTTCTTGGGGACTATATATTATCACTTTTGCGTTCTTTGTAGGCTTAAGTGCTGGTGGGCTGATAGTATCATCGTCAGCTTATGTATTCAAAATTGATAAATTAAAGGAAGTTGCGCCTATTGGTATCGTTGTAGCAGTCGCGTGTATTCTCGGTGCTGCGGCTATGATTGTAGCTGATATGGGTCGTCCGGAACGTATTTTAAATATTATTGTCGGTGGTAAATTCACTTCACCAATTACATGGGACTTCTTTGTAATCAGCTTATATTTAATGATTGGTCTTTATGAATGCTGGATATTCTTTAGCAATAAGTGGAAAGGTAAATCTTTAGAAAAGCGTGAGAGTGTTTTAGCTAAAGCAGCGTTTATTTCACTACCAATTGCGATATTAGTTCACTCAATTACTGCTTGGATTTTCGGGTTACAAGCAGGTAGACCGTTCTGGGATACAGCAATTATGGCACCTATATTCATCTCGTCAGCTGTTGTATCTGGTACAGGACTACTTCTGGTAGTTGCGTATTTAGGTAGAAAAAACGGCATTAAAGGTTTGGATGACGAAAATGTGGGTACATTAGTAAAAGTATTAGTAGGATTTATTATACTCGATTTATTCTTGTTCTTCTGTGAACTATTTACCCTTACTTATACAGGGGGCACAGCAGCATCAGAATCAGCAGCATTACTTCTAACTGGTAGCTTAGCACCGTTATTCTGGTTCGAGATAATCGCTGGAATGTTAATTCCACTATTTATCTTAACTAACAAGTCATTAAAACGTTCAAGAGGCTGGATGGCAGTGGCTGGAATTTTGGTAATGGTAGCTGTATTTTTAAAGAGAATCAACATTGTTCTGCCAGGACTTTTAGTTATTAACATGACAGATTCGCCTGGTGTATCAACTGGACGTTTTGTTGAAAGTACAGGACCTTTCTTTGAAGCAGGTCAGACACCATTTAGCGCTATTGCAACGTACGCTCCAACTATGACTGAGCTTATCATTACAGCAGGAGCCTTTGCATTCGTTGGATTCGTTATTATGCTAGGTGTAGAATTAATAGCAAAAATGGACACAAAAACTAGTGCGAAAGATAAGCAATTATCAAGTAACACACAATTAGCGAGTGATATATAATGAATACAGAAGAAATGAATAGAAAGGAAATGGATACTTCTAGAGAAGCTGCTAGAACTATACTATATCAATTCCTGGCTTTGGCTTTTTATGAGCCTACTGCAGATTTGCTTGAAGATTTCCAAAAAGCAGATAATGCTAAGCAATTGTTAGTAGCCAGTGATGTATTATTAGGTTCAGAAGGCAATAAAGTAATGGTTGAATTCCTAAAGCTAGTGAATATAGCTGTTGCTAATAAGGAAGAAGCCCTTCCAGAACTTAGAGCCGAATATACGCGTTTATTTTTAGGACCAATGACACCAACATGCCCGCCTTATGAGTCAGTATTTGACAAAGAACGCTCTGAAGAGAATTGGGGAACGATGGCGGGACCGTCAACTGATGCTATGGACAAAGCACTTGCAGATGAAGGCTTAGAAATTACTTTAGAATTTGCGGAGCTGTCTGATCACGCGGCGATTGAATTAGAGTATATGTACTATTTATTATCTCGTGGTTATTTTGGAGAAGACAACAAAGAAGCTTTTATTAAAAAGGCTAATGTTTTTTTAGTGGAACATCTTGGGAAATGGCTACCTGAGTTTGGCGTGTTAGTATCAGAGAAATCCAACAATTATTTTTATAAAGCAGTGGGTTTATTGCTGGATAAAATGATTAAAGCCGATTTAGAAAACATTATTAATAATCACAACTAGAACTTAATTAACATGAAAATGACCTCTGTATTATACAGGGGTCATCTTTTTAATATAGTTAATGCTATACTTTTTTGCTATATCTATAAATAAGACGGTGTAGTAAGATTTTAATAGAAAAATACGGAAATTTTGCACCGAGGAGGCGTTCCGATGAAGGCGAGTTTAAGGGTGAAAGTTATTATTGCGAGTGTCTTACTCATTATCATTTGTTCGCTATTGTTTACGGTGCGGCTGAATAGCCAAGGTGAAGAGTTATTAGAAGAAAAACAGAAAATGCTGACCCACGCAAGTCTTGATCCAGTTCAACGTCGAATCCAAGTAATCCATCAGCAATTACAAACAGCTGCGATTATGATATCAAACAATCAAGATATCATAAATGCATTTCAAGAGCGAGATCGTGAGCAATTAGCTAGCTTAGTTGACCCTTTATTGGTAGAGATGAAATCGATAAATATTGATGTGTTGCATTTTCATTTACCTGATGCTACGTCTTTTTATCGTGCTCATAAGCCAGAGCTGCATGGAGATTATCTGGATTTTCGTGGTATGGTAATGCAGATTGCTGAACAAAAGGAAGAAATTTATGGTTTCGAAGATGGTGTGGGAGGATTAAATTATCGTTATGTTGTCCCTGTCTTTGCAGATGGTGATTATATTGGTAGCTTTGAGGTTGGGAAGGTATTTGCAGATGATATATTATCAATATGGAAGCAAGCTTCGGCTGGTGAATGGTATATTTATGAGTTTGAGAATCTAACCGTTGGTGAACAGCTTGTTAGTACAAGCTCTCAGTTGCCAATTTTGCCTTGTGAAGATAAGCTTGTGAAATTATCTATGGGTGAGACAATAGAGTGCAGGCATGACCGCAAATATCTTGTCAATATGATCCCTTTGCATAACTATACTGGGGAGATAAAGTGGGCAATTATTCGTGTATTCGATAATTCTGAGTTGAATAATTTACAGAATAAGCAGTATATGAATAATATTTCATTTGGTAGTTTGTTAGCTTTCATAGTTTGGGTTATAGGTTTTATATTACTTCAGAAATTGTTCTCGCCATTAGAAAAGATTATCGGGGTGGCAGATTTATGGGCACACGGTAAACTTGAACATCCATTACAGCTCAAGACTGGCGATGAAATAGAGCGGTTAGCAAATACGATGGAATCGATGAGAAGCTCAATTGAAGTGCAACGAAAAGAACTGCAATTAAGAAATACGGAATTATCTGCTGCTAATAGCGAGCTACAGCGTTTATATGAGCTACGAGGTCAGGAAATCTTTAAAGCGGCAGAGCTTCATAAACAGTTCCTGCCGGCAGAGTTACCTACCGTACCGGGTGTATCGGTTGCAGCTTATCATATTCCTGCTAATTTGGCAGGTGGCGATTTTTACAATGTAATTAAATTCCGTGGGCAGTTAATTCTTTATTTAGTTGACGTAAGTGGTCACGGGCTTGATGGAGCAATTATGAATGTATTCATACGTGATGTAATTGATCGATACATCGGGATAGTTGAACGGAATGGAGTAGCTTTTTTACCATCAGAAATGGTTGGATATTTAGTAGAAAGGTACCTGCAATTAGATTTCCCAGGTGATTATCATTTATCTATCGTTGTTGCCGTGTATGATCCGGTTGAGCAACGTATCACTTATGTAAATGCAGGTAGCCATATTCGCCCATTCTTCTGTGAAAAAGATAAACTCGGCAGACTTAATGTAATCGGTTCTCTGATCTCAACTGCTTTGCCGAAGGAAATGATGGTCTATGAAGACACCAGTATCAATGTTTCTAGTGACGCGTGGGTGTTGTTAATGACAACAGATGGAATTATTGAGGAAGAGCTTGATGGTATCCTTTATGGTGTAGAACGATTAAGTAAGATTATAATGGAGAACAAAAACTTCCAAGCCGATAGTTTATTAAGGGAAATTGCGGCGGATTTATCAGAGTATACTTCTAAGGAAACCTATACAGATGATGTGACGATTTTGGCTATATCAGGTGGTTCACAGACCACGGTATAAGCAGCAGAGGAGTACCTTCAAGTTGAAAAATCGACTTGATAGTGCTCCTTTAATTTATCTTCGGTATAAAAAATAGTTATAGACTTATAAGCATAGCTAATATATACTAGTAAACGGTAAGGTTAAATATGCAGATACAGAGAGGGGAAAAAGAATGAAAAGATTTTCACTTATGCTTTTAGTAGTAGTATTAGCAATGACGATGACGTTGGTAGGCTGTGGTTCTAAAGATGAAGGAGCTGCGGGAACACCGAATTCACAAGCAAATTCAGATACTCCAGCACCAGAGAAACCAAAGGAATTACCAAATTTCAAAATTGGATACATTTATACTAACCACCAGACACCGTTGATGTTAGCCGCTGACAAAGCTGAGGAGCTAAAGGGTGAAGGGGTATATTTGAAAGAAGTTATAGAGAAACAAAAATATACATTGATGGAAAACGATGAGCCGATTGCAAAT
>Ga0265293_10001726_pt1 | contig 46413 bp, 43 predicted proteins | sample Munlanlewell138R_FD_192505 | JGI IMG/M metagenome (GOLD analysis project Ga0265293, IMG submission 192505) | Leachate microbial communities from a municipal landfill in Southern Ontario, Canada - Leachate well 138R | ecosystem: Engineered > Solid waste > Landfill > Unclassified | place: Canada... | reverse complement strand
CATCCAAATCCAGTATTTCCTTCATTCTTTTAGCAGCACGCCCTGTTGGAGCCATTAATGCAATTTTGCTGCTAATGTTCGGATGGTCTCGTTTCAAATTGTTCAACCTTAAATAAGCATCGATAATACCATCAATAATTGTTGTTTTACCAGTTCCTGGTCCGCCTGTGATAATTGATAGTGGTTCTAATAAAGCCGTAGTAATAGCTTCCCTTTGAACGTTTGTATAAGTAATATTTTTCTCAATTTGAATAAAATTCAAGATTTGCTCAATATCGATTGGATTATACTCATCCTTATCTTGACTAAGCAATAGATTTATTTTATCTGCTAAAGAAATTTCTGCTTCATAACTGTCTTTTAAATAGTAGCGATTCTCATCTAAAATCAGTTTTTCTTCTCTTACTAATTCCTCAATCACGTCATCTAAAGGATAATTTAACTCAAGCATATCGATTGCTTGTTTTTTTAATTGGTCATCGATTAAATATAGATCACCTTTTTGATAAGCAATGTTTTGCATAACATATAGTAAGGCTGCTTTTAAGCGGCGTTTATCATCTTTTTGGATTCCCATCTTACTAGCTATCTCATCAGCCTTAATAAAACCGATACCTTCAACTTCATCAATCAAGCGGTAAGGATTTTCTTCTAGGACAGTCAAGGTCAACATCCCATAACGATTGATTAACTTCATCGCCATTTTAGCGGTCAATTGGAAATTATAAAGTTCAACTAAAATATGTTCTTTCGTTTGGTTTTCCAATAATTCTTGGTAAAACCGTTCAATCCGCAATGGATTTAAGGCTATTTCTTGTAAAACAGTCTTATTCGCAATGATCTTTTCAATAGCATCATTACCAAAATGTTCAACAATTCTCTTAGCCGTCTTAGGCCCAATGCCGGTAAAAAGAGGGCTTGATAAATAATCAATTAACCCCTGCTTACTTTGAATCTCGGTCTTCTTAAAACCTTCTATCTTAAACTGGTCACCATAACTAGGGTGATTAACCCATTCACCAAAGAATTCATAGACAACATCATCAGATAAACGCGGAAAATAACCGACGATTGTTATTTTAGCTTCATCTTCGGTCATTATTCGTGCGATTGTATAGCTGTTTTCTTCATTACGAAAAACATAATTTAGAATTTTGCCTTTTAGACTAGCCACAAATTATCTCCTTTACCTGTACGTTCTCTTTACTCCATTCATAAAGGCATCTTCAATAAAACCTGACCCCAAACAGATTTCCTCCTGATAGAAGGCACATACTTGTCCTGGCGTTACACTTGAAATACCCTGTGGATATGAAACTAAAATAGTCGTTTCATCAATCCATTTAACATACACCTCATGATCAACCTGACGATAGCGAAATTTAGCAGTCATTTTACCGCTAATTTTTTCACCCCGCCAAATGACGTCCGTAATCAGAGCTGAATCAGAAAACAAATGCGGATGATTTTTATCCGGTTCAACATAGAGTGTGTTTGTTGCTAAATCTTTTCCAACGACATACCAGGCTTGATCTGAATATTTAGACCCCCCAATACCGAGTCCCTTTCTTTGGCCAATTGTATAATTCATTAAGCCAAAATGCTGTTTAACTACGGTTTGATCCAATCTTTTCATTAAACCCGGTTGAGCAGGTAGATAATTGCTTAAAAACTCGGAAAAATGGCGTTCGCCAATAAAGCAAATACCGGTTGAATCCTTCTTTTTGGCGGTTGCTAAGCCTTGTTCTAAAGCAATTTTGCGTACATCCTGCTTATTTAAATGCCCGATCGGAAAGATTACGTTACTTAACTGTTCTGTTGTTAGCTGTGATAAGAAGTAGGTTTGATCCTTATCTGAATCAACCGCTCTTTTTAAGCGTGTATAGCCCAATGAATGATCAACCTGCGCGTAATGTCCCATAGCAATGTAATCATAATCAAATTGCTTTGCATACGCAATAAATGCCTTAAATTTAATTTCATTGTTGCACAGAACATCCGGATTAGGCGTTCTATTTTTTCTATACTCATCTAAAAAGTACGTAAAAACACGATCCCAATAATCTTCTATGAAATCGACTTTGTGCAAGACTATTCCTAATTTATCCGCCACTAATTTGGCATCCATATAATCTTTTTCTTGTTCACAGACTAAATCAAATGCAGTTGGGTTTCCTCGGAAGTCCAAATTGGTTGCACTATCCCAATTACGCATGAAGACACCTTCAACCTGGTATCCGTCTTTAAGCAGTAAATAAGCAGCAACACTACTATCAACGCCGCCTGATAAGCCAATGATTACTTTTTTCTTCTTATTCATCATTATAATCAATGTCACTTGGTAGTTTGTAAGTGCCTCTTGGTGATAGGCTTATACCAATGACCTTTGGTCCTTCGGGCATGGTTTGACGTTTGAACTGTTGGGTATAGAATCGTTTAAAAAACCGATCAGCATATTCTTTCGCTTCCTTTTTGGGAAGCCTAAAGGCATTTTCAACAAGCCAAGTTATTTTTTCCTTATCAGCACCACGTTCTAAATGATGATGCAAGATAAAGTCATTAATCTCATATAAACCAATCATTTTTTCTGTTTCCTGACCTTTAATCAATTCTGGTGAGATTGGTTTTTTTAAAATATTCTCTAAAACATTTTTAATTGCTGGGTTATCATCCGCTTCTGTCTGGATTAATAGTTTTACCCATGTTTTTGGTAAACCAGAGTTGATTGCGTACATACTCATCTGATCGCCACTATAAGTCATAAAGCCTAATGCAATTTCGGATAAGTTTCCTGTTCCCAAAACAATTCCTTCATATTTATTAGCTAAATCCATTAAGACTAAGGTTCTGATTCTTGCCTGTGCATTTTCATATGTAACATCTTCTGCTTCATGATCAATATCATTCAAATGTGACTCTAGCGTCGCTTGAATAGGGATATTTAGCTTTGTTACACCATAATAGTCAATAATTTGATTTGCATAATCGATGCTTTCTTTTGATGTAACATCAGATGGCATGATTACAGCGATAATATCTTTTACATCTTTATTCATCATTCTAAAAGCACGATTAGCAACACTTAAGGCAAGTGCTGAATCAAGGCCTCCAGAAACACCAATCATTATTTTCTGTAAGTTCTCAGGTAGTGACCTAATCTTTTTGATTAACGCAAACGCTTGAATTTGTTTAACAACATCAATTTCTGTCTCAAGATCGACCTTAGGAATAAATGGTGTTTTGTCAAGCGGTTTTTCAAAAATGAATTCATTGGTTTCTTCAACTTTGATCTGAATCATTTGATAGACTGAATCATCATACAAATGCATATCACGATATGAGCTATCCTGTCTTCTGTGATAATTAATGCCTGTCAGATCTAAATCAGCCACCAAACTGCTTGGCTCTGATTCAAATGATGGACTTTCCGCGATGATGCTACCCCGAACAGCAATTATCTTATGAGCTGAATAAACAACCTCAGATGTCGATTCAAAATTGCCTGTTGTTGTATAGACATATGCAGTCATTTGCTTTCTTGAATGGTCAATAATCAAACTTTGACGCAGCTGTCGCTTCGCGACAAATTCACTTGAAGCAGAAAGGTTAAAAATGATATTAGCGCCAAAAAGACTCATTTCGTCACTCGGTGTATATGGTGCCCATAAATCCTGACAGACCTCCACACCAAAGCAAATATTTTTATCTTCTTCAAGGAATAACAGTTTTCCAAATGGAACATCCTTATTGAAAAAACGAATTGCATTTATATTTGTTTCCAAGCCTGATTTAAACCATCTTTTTTCGGAAAATTCATGGTGGTTAGGTAAAAATTGCTTAGGAACAATTCCTAAAACCTCGTTCTGTTGAACGATAACAGCACAGTTATATAAAATACCGGCGACATCGATTGGCATTCCAACTATATAAACACCTTGATAAGTGGTTTGCTTCATAATTTGCGCTAAAGCTGATTTTGCATGTAAAAGAAACGACTCTTGAAAGAAAAGATCATTATTCGGATAACCAGTAATCGTTAGTTCCGGAAAGACAATTACTGCCGCTTTTGATCGATTCAAGACATTTAAAATCATCTTTTGGTTGTGTTTAATGTTGCCAGTAATTAAATGTGGTGTTGATGCCTCAACTTTTAAATAGCCGTTTTTATACATCATTTTTCTCCTCATACAAATTATTTTTTTCTATATAATCTAATACTTCCTTCGTTAAACCCTTTTTTCTGTTTTCATGATTGCTTCGAACTGCTGTCCCCGAGATATTGATATCAAAATCAAGATATTTGAAGTTATACTCAATACCGGTTAACTTTTCTTTAATGCTTTCACTATTGAATAGATTGTTTCGATCCATTACGATAAATGGATATTTTTTTAACAATGTTCTATAGTTAATCCATTTATCAATTTGCTCGATTTGATCTGCTCCGATAACAAAATGGATATTTTGATATTCTTTCGCTAACTCATCTAAACTTGCAAGCGTGCCTAAGTACTCTCTTTTGCCTTCTAGGTCTAAAATCTTGATTTGCTGATAATCCTTTGTCAGCAGCTTTAGCATGTTATGACGATGCTCTAAAAGTTCCAATTCAGGTTTACTATAGTCATTTCCAACCGGCAAGATTAAAAGAGTGGCATTAGCAAAATGCGCCAATAAAGTTTCCATAATTTTTAAATGTGCAATGGTCGGTGGATTAAATGAACCACCAAATACTAAAGTCATCTTTTCCATATTTATATTATAACATTTTTTAAATATATTTAAAAAAGATTAAATTTGGGAACAAATCGCTTCAAATGAGCGTTTTGCTTTATAAATAAGCCCTATATTGCTATAATTATGTTATATGAGCCCCTATGGCTTATTGAAAGAAAAGGAGTTGAACTCGATGAATCTTAAAGAGCGCTATTTTAATAAAATACGTCAAGAAAATCTACGTTTAACCAAGAGTAGAAGAGCGATGATTGAAATTTTGGAAAATCAACATTTAACTTTTAAAGAGATTCAAAAAGCACTTGCTCAACGTGGCTTTTACAATGTGTCAACAATCTATAACAATCTTGAGTTCTTAATGGAACATAAAATAGTTGTTGAGCTGTTTATCAATAATACAAAATATTATGATCTAGCAATGGGAAATCCTGGCCACAGTGCCGATAGTCATATTCATATCATGCTACGTGACACCAACGAAATTGTGGAAGTAAACAATGCTGATATTTTTGATTACATCGCTAATCATGAAGCTTTAAGTCATCTGGATTTGGATTACATTCGTATTACAATCTCAGCCCAAAATAAGAAAAAATGATTCAAAGCCTTATCGAATTCGATAAGGTTTTTTTCTTTTTAATCGCTCTTAATTTAGCTGAGCGACTACGGCTGTTATTTACCTGTTCTTCTTCCGTTGGATAAATCGGCTTTCTAGTTAAGCTGATTGCCTCAGGCTCTGGTAAATTCAAGGTTGGAACATTAGGAAAATCAATGGTTGTTTTACTTTTGAAAAAATGCTTGACGATTCGATCTTCCAATGAATGAAATGTTATGATTGCTAAAACTCCATCTTCCTTTAATAAATCAAATGCATCACTCAACACTTGTTTTAAGACTTCAAGTTCCTGATTTACTTCAATTCTTAAAGCCTGAAAAACTCGTTTCGCACTATGCCCCTTTTCTTTATGATTCACTCTATCAGTAATCGAAACTAAATCGAAAGTTGTCTTAATGGGGCGATTATCAATAATTCTTTGCGCGATTTTATATGCGTTTTTTTCTTCGCCATATTCAAAAAATATTTTCGCCAATTCGTCCTTTGAATATGTATTGATAATTTTTTCGGCAGTCAATTCTTGCTGTTGATCCATCCGCATATCTAGTATTGTTTCTTTTAAATAAGTAAAGCCACGATTGACATCATCAATTTGAAAAGAGGATAAGCCCAAGTCAAAAATGATTCCATCGACATTCTCAATTCCTCGTTCTTTTAATTCCTTTTTCATGTTTTTAAAATTAGCCTGTATTAGATAACAGTTTTGGTATTCTTTTAATAACTCCTTGGCCTTGTTTATTGCATAAACGTCTTGATCAAATGCATAAAGAAAACCTTGTTTCAATTGCTGTAAAATCGCTAGACTATGCCCAGCACCACCAAGGGTCGCATCAACATATGTTCCAGCTGACTTTATGTCTAACAATTCAATTGCTTCCTGCTTTAAGACCGTAATATGTTTCATTTTTATAACCTCATCGATAACATTATATCACATTGTATCTATGATGCCCTTTTTGCAAAAAGAAAAAGGTGCTATGCACCCTTCTTTAATCCGTCTTGGATTCTTTCTTTGTTAAAACAAGTTGTCCCTTGTAATAACCACTGTTTGGCGTTACGCGGTGTGGAAGCGTAAATTCACCTGTTTGTGGACAAACAACCAATGCTGGCGCCGTTAATTTGTAATGCGTACGACGTTTTCTTTTGGCAGTTTTTCCTGTTCGTCTAAATGGAACAGCCATCTGTTCACCTCCTATAATGTTTATTATTTAAATCAGCAAAGGCAGGATGAGGTGTTCTTTCTTCTTCTTGTTCCTCAGGTCTAGCATCTTTGTGATAAACAACATACGGTTTTTCAACACAAATATAACCAAATATAATGTCAGTTAACTCAATCGGATTGGTCAAACAATAATCAGCATTATCATTGTCACCAAAAATGATTTCTGTTTCAAAAGATAACGGATATTGAACTGGTTTTAAAGTGATTGCACAAGCTTGTGTCAATTTTACTTCAATCTTTAATCTAGCAATAACTTGATTAACATCTTTAATGAGTTCACCTGTTACTTTTGCTGGTTCAATCGCAATCAAATCAACTACATTTTTCAAATGTGCTTGATAATCAACAATTTCTGAAATTGAGGTCGTCTCTTCCAACTCATTTAAATACCATTTCATAATCTCACCTCAACGAAACAATTATACAAAATTATTAAACGTTTGTCAATCAAATAAGGTTGGATGTTAGTCCTTAATACACTTTAATTCACGGAATTACAGAAATAAAAAAGATGTTGCCCAATAAATAATTTATAAACAACATCGATCTTATCAATTCTATTCTTTAGAAGCTCTAATATAACCCTTTATGGTATCAAGGATATATTCCTCTTGTTCCGTTAATACCGTGTCTAATCCACCATAGTTGTCATGAATTGTATGGTTTCTTAAGTAAAGCGGAACAATAGTTCCATCAAGCAATGATAATTCAACGACTAATTGATATTGGTGCAGTTTATTTTGCGTATCATAACGGAAAGTTGTTTGGGCATACACAATATCAGCATAATTTAATTCACCTGCGACATCATAACCAATGTTTCCAGTCGTATGATCGACATTACAACGGTGAAAAAATAAGCTTTGCTCACCAAAGAACAAACTAGTTACTAGAGACTGATCATAATACAAATTCATTTTTTTATCTTCAGATTCACCGTAAGTAAAACGCACTTTGACATCTTTGCTAAATGAATCTGGTAGGGTAATCATAATTGGTGCTTCAAATGGATAATCAATTTTTTCAATTCTCAATAAAGTCTCTGCTCTTTTAATAACTTTTTTGTAATCTTCATTAATTAATTCAGCATATTGTCGACTAACTTTATTAATTCTCTTCTTAAAGAATTTTTTAGTCCAACGGCTTCTTTGCTTATTTAAATCCTTTTCTCTCATTCATAACCACCTCTTCTTCTTATTTTACAAATATTCTTAAGAATAGTCAAATATTCTAACCAAATTGCCACTAATTTTCTTAACTTTCGACAATTATTCCTGATACCAGCAGTTTGCTGAATGAATCGTTATTAGCATCTAGGATAAAGTCTGAAACATTGTGTTCACTCAAAACTTCTGCAATAGTATTTTTGCTATAAGGTTTGTCAATAAATTGCTTTTCAAAATCAACTAGCGGTTTTAAATCAAAAAAATCACCTTGAATATTAATATTTTTTATTATACCTTCGCTAATATCTAAACTAATCTCAAACAAGCCACCGTCAATTCTTTGTTTTAAAACTTTTGTATGATGAGGTTGCTTAATGTAAATCCATTCTTTTGATTCATATTTTTTAGCCAACTTAACAATATGTTCAATTTCCAGAGGTGTTAACTCATAAACTTGGTCTGTCATTGTCTTTTCCCAGTGTTTGATTAGATCTGTCTGGGACATTCCCTTCAAATACGGTTTTAAATTGGTTACACGCGATTTAACGCTTGTGACACCCTTTGAAACAAGCTTTTCATCGCTTGGTGTGATTGCTCTAACCATTGTTTCAAGATCACAGTCATATAAAAACGTACCATGAATCAACATGCCGTATTTGTTTTGCAAAAAGGCGTTACCAGATATTTTCTTGCCATCGTATAAAAGGTCGTTACGACCACTAAAATCAATTTTTACGCCTAATAAAGCCATAGAGTCAATAATCTTAGAAAGATACTTCTTAAAAGAAAACTGCATGTTATCAACCCGTTTTGTAATAATTGAAAACATTGTATTACGATGGTCAGCATAGACACAGCCTCCGCCGGTTGGACGACGATAGACGTCAATTTTGTTTTCTCTTAAAAACGCTAAATTAACTTCATTTTCAATCACTTGGTTTTTTCCAATAACAACACCGTGAATTTCCCAAGTAAAGAAATATGTTTCTCCTTCTTTAAGTAGTGAATTTAAAACATATTCTTCCAAAGCGAAGTAAAAGAATGGTTTCAAATTGCCTTCATTATGATGTTTTATTAAGATCATCTAAATCAATCCTTTCATGTGTTTTTATTATAACATTATCAATCAAAAAAAGTGGTTAAAATAACCACTAATTTTTGAATAAATTCTTAAACTTTGTCCAAACTGAATCTTTTTCCTTAACTTCTAGTTTATCAATTTGCTGATAGAGTTTCTTCTCTTCATTACTAATGTTTTTAGGAACAACGATCTTAATAACGACTAACTGGTCACCCTTTTTACCCGTTCTAACATGTGCGACACCTTTGTCGCGCATTCTTAAAGTAGTTTCAGGCTGAATACCGGCTGGTATCTTTAGCTCAACATCACCATAAATCGTTGGTATCTCGATACTTGTTCCCAAAACAGCTTGCGTTGTGGTAATTGGAACCTCTAAAATAATATCATTGTCTTTTCGCTTGAACACTTTGTGGGGTCGAACTCTAAAGTTTAAATAAAGGTTTCCGTTTTCTCCTCCGCGGTGACCGCCATAACCATAACCTGGTACACGAAGTGACATATTGTTTTGAACGCCAGCTGGAATATTAACATCAACTGTTTTAGTTGTTTTCGTTCTTCCTTGTCCCTGACATGTACTACATTTACGCTTAATGTATTTACCGCTTCCACCACACTTAGGACAAACTTGTTGACTTGACATCGCCCCAAAAATGGTTCTTTGCTCGACATGAACATAGCCCTGGCCATGACAGCGATCACAAGTTTCGATATCGTTTTGTGATTCTGCACCGATACCATGACAGGTCTTGCAGTCTTCTTCAACTTCAACTTTAATCGTTTTTTTCGCACCTAGGACGGCTTCCATAAAGTCAATTGTCATAACTCTTTCAATATCATCGCCAGCTTGTGGTCCTGAATAGTTTTGTTGTGATCTTTGACCGCCACCAAAGAAACTGCTAAAGATGTCACCAAAGCCGCCAAAATTGAAACCTTGGCCGCCACTAGAGAAGCCTTCAAAAGGATTTCCGCTATGTCCAAACTGGTCATAGGTGCTTCTTTTTCCAGCATCACCTAATGTATCGTATGCTTCCTGTACTTCCTTAAATTTAGTTTCTGCATTTGGTTCTTTCGAAACGTCCGGGTGATATTTTTTTGCTAAAGTTCGGTATGCTTTTTTGATCTCATCCTCTGTTGCTGTCTTTGAGATGCCTAGCACGTCATAATAATCTCTTTTACTAGCCATGTGGGCCTCCGATTGTGAGTTACAAACTCACTATTCTTTTTTCTCTTCAAATTCTGCATCTACTGTTTTATCGTCGTCGCTTTGGCCGTTTGTACCTTCTTTATTAGCTTCTTGACTTGCTTGCGCTTTTTGATATGCTTTGACAGCAATTTCTTGTGCTTCTTTTTCTAGTTTTTCTTTATGATCCTTAATTGATTGCATATCTTCACCTTTGAGTGCTTCTTCAAGATTCCTAATCAATTCCGTAATATTGTTCTTTGTTTTTTCATCAACATCATCCTTAAGATCATCTAAAGCTTTGTTTGTTTGGAAAATCAAGTTTGAAGCATCATTTCTTATATCAACTTCTTCTTTTCTCTTTTCATCTGCTTCACGTTGTTCTTCAGCTTCTTTTACCATTTTGTCAATTTCTTCTTTTGATAAGGCTCCGCTGCCAGAAATAGTAATTTTTTGTTCTTTATTCGTACCTAAGTCTTTCGCTTTAACACTGACAATACCATTGGCATCAATATCAAATGTAACTTCAATCTGTGGTATTCCACGTGGTGCCGCTGGAATATCTCCCAATTGGAAGCGTCCTAGTGTCTTGTTGTCTGCAGCCATTGAGCGTTCACCTTGTAAAACGTGAATATCAACTGCAGGTTGATTATCGGCAGCTGTTGAGAACACTTGTGATTTTGAAGTAGGAATCGTTGTGTTACGTTCGATTAGTTTCGTAAATACACCACCTAATGTTTCAATACCTAATGATAGTGGGGTTACATCTAATAACAAGACATCTTTAACATCTCCTGCTAATACTCCACCTTGGATTGCTGCTCCCATTGCAACAACTTCATCAGGGTTAACACTCTTGTTAGGCTCTTTACCTAATTCTTTTTTAATCATTTCCTGAACACTTGGTATTCTAGTTGATCCACCAACCAACAATACTTGGTCGATATCTTTAACCGTTAATTTCGCATCGCTTAATGAACGTCTAACCGGTCCTACGCATCGATCAACTAAATGGTGTGTTAACTCATTGAATTTTGCTCTAGTTAAGTTTATACTCAAGTGTAATGGACCTGCTTGACCCATCGTAATAAATGGTAATGAAATTGATGACTGGGTTAAACCACTTAATTCTTTCTTCGCTTTTTCTGCGGCATCCTTTAATCTTTGAACAGCCATTTTGTCTTGTGATAAGTCGGTTCCGTTTTCTTTTTTAAATTCAGCAACTAAATATTTCATTACTTCATCGTCAAAATCATCTCCACCAAGTTTGTTGTCGCCTGATGTAGAAATAACTTCAAAAGTGCCGTCTGCTAATCTTAGAATCGAAACGTCAAATGTTCCTCCGCCTAAGTCAAAGACTAGAATTGTTTGCTCTTTATCCATCTTATCAATACCATAAGCCAATGCTGCAGCGGTTGGCTCGTTAATGATTCTTTTTACTTCTAAGCCAGCAATTTGTCCGGCATCTTTTGTTGCTTGACGTTGGGCGTCATTAAAATAAGCTGGAACAGTGATAACTGCTTGAGTGACGGTTGCACCTAAATAGTCTTCTGCTGTTTTCTTTAAGTTTTGCAAAATCATTGCTGACAATTGTTGTGGGGTGTATTTTTTACCTTGAATTTCAACCGTATAATTCATATCACCCATATGTCGTTTGATTGAACTAACTGTGTTTGGGTTAGTAATAACTTGTCGTTTAGCAACTTCACCAACACTGATTTCATCGTCTTTAAAAGCAATTACTGATGGTGTTGTTCTTCCACCTTCAGCGTTAGTAATAACTTTTGCTTCTCCACCTTCCATTACGGATACTACTGAGTTTGTGGTACCTAAGTCGATACCGATAATTTTATTTGTCTTCGCCATTTTCTTCACTCCATTCGTTAATTTTAACCATGGCAGGTCTTAATAATTGTTCTTTATAAATATAACCAGTTTGAATCACTTCTAAAACGATTCCGTTTGGTTTTGTCCTATCACTTTCTTTATCGGTTGCATAATGCCATTTGGGATCAAATTGCTCATTTAAAGCTTTAATCTCCTTTAATCCATCTGTTTCCAAGATTTGATAAAATTGATCATTGATCATTTTAAAACCAATCAAAAAGTTCTTTAGATTTTCATCTTTTACTTCAAATTCGACTACTTTTCTTAGTTGCTCTAGAGGCACTAGTAAATCGTTTATTAATGTTTTGTTAGCAAACTTGCGCTCGATAGTCTTTTCTTGTGTAATTCTTTTTTTAAAATTTTCTAAATCAGCTGCGTTTCGAAGTAGTTTTTCATTTAAATGCAAATTTTCATTTTGCAGTTTTTCGATTAACTCCTTCTGTAAATTCTTTCTTTCTTTTCTTTCATTTGACATTTGAGCCGATACATCTTTTTCTTTTAAATCGTTTTCTTTCTTTTGCATTCTATCATCCTTTATTTTTTATATAATTTTCCTAAGTTACTTGCTATATATTCTAATAACGGTATTACCTTTCGGTATTCCATTCTGGTTGGACCAAAGATGGCAACCGTCCCCTTTTCCTCTTCACTTACGTAGTACGGAATCGAAATGATCGTGTAATTATCCATTGGAATCAACTGCAAATCACTGCCAAAACGGATTTTCAATCCTTCTTCATGCCCAATTAATTTTACAAGGTCCCTTCGATCAAACATGTCAACAAAACTCTTTATTTGCTTTGCACTATGGAATTCAGGTTGATCAAAAACGTTTGTCAAACCTGATAAATAGTAGTTCTCTTCGGCAAACTTAGCGAATGCTTGAATAAACGAGTCAATTAGCTGCGCTTGATAATCCATATAGTTTTTAATTTCATGCTTGGTAAATGCTGCTTCTAAAATGGCTTTCGCATCTTTAATTTTCTTATATCTTAGCAGATCATCCATCGTTTTAATGACTTCTTTTAAGTCATCAAGTTTAACTTCATCTGGAACACGGATGTTTTGGTGTTGAACATGACCTTGGTCAGTTACAATTAAGATTACTGCTTCATTTTGCTCGGTTGGAATGAAGTCAATTTTGCAGATTAAACTTTGATTAGCGTTTGGTCCAATTGCTAAAGCAGTGTAATTTGTCAGATCACTTAATAGCTTAATAGCTTCTTCAATCGCTGTTTCACGTTGAATGAATGATTTGGCGAAAATTTCATCAATCAACGGAAATGACTCGGTTACCGATTGATCTCTAGTTACTAGATTGTTTACATAGTAACGATAGCCTTTTTCAGCTGGAACACGTCCGCTTGATGTATGCGTTTTTTCTAAATATCCAAGCTCTTCTAATTGTGCCATATCATATCTAATCGTCGCACTAGAGAAACTTAAGTAAGGTTTATCGGTCAAAGACTTAGATCCAACTGGTTGTGCGTCTTTAACATATTCTTCAATTATCGCTTTTAATATTAATTTTTGGCGACTGCTCAGCATGCTCGTCACTCCTTTTAGCACTCATTATTCAATTGTGCCAAGTATATTTTATGATAAAGCTTTGGCACTGTCAAGTATTATGTGCTATTTCTCATAAAAAAAACGAAAACGCTGTTCTGTGTTGCTTAAACTGCTGTTTTCGCTTGCTTTTTTACTTTTTTAATTGTTTTATCCATTTCAAATAAAACGGATTATTTGCTTTTTCATAACGGACAGTTGAAAATTCATCATGCCCGGGATAAATCTTATGATTTGCGTTCAAACTCAATATTTTTAAAATACTTCTTTTTAACTCCGGTAACGAACCTGAATACAAATCATGTCGTCCAACTGTGTTTTTAAAAAGTGTATCACCCGTAAAGATTTGATCGTGATATAAGTAACAGACGCTTCCTTTTGTATGCCCTGGCGTATGCATTACTTCAATATAATGATCAGCAAAGAGAATTCTTTCTTCATCCTCAACTAAGACCAAATCTAAGTTTTTCTTATTATAAGGTCTCTTGCTGTCCTCATATCCATTATGCTTATCCTCAAACAAAAGATGAGCATCTTCTCTGTGAATGTAAACAGGAACATTAAAATGCCCAATTAAATCGATATGATCTCGATGTGCATGTGTTAACAAAACGCCCACTAATGTCCTATCACTTAAATATTCAGAAATCTGCTTTAAATCATATGATGGATCAATTAGGATTGCCTGATTGAAACGAGTAAGTATATATGTATGGGATAAATGCTCAGTTCCTTTAACTATTTTCATTTTTCAATAGAAAAAAAACTATTCCTAGAATAGCTTATTTCTTTTCTCTGTGTAATGTGTGTGTTCTTGAACGCGGGCAATACTTTTTCATTTCTAGACGTTCTGTTGTTTTCTTCTTGTTTTTAGTTGTATAATAATTCTCTTCGCCGCATTCTGTACAAACCAGTTTTACTAAGTCGCGCATGTTATCCCTCCAAACGTACGACGATATTATATCAAAATAGTCGATCATTATCAATGATTTTGGCAACTTTTTAAAAAAACAGTCAATTCGATGGCATGAAAATTGATTTTGGCTTATAATAAAGACGGTGATTTTATGCAAAGAGAAAAAACAAGACCAATCTTTGTTGGTCCAGTCCAGATTGGTGGAACAAACCATGTTTCAATCCAAAGTATGACTAATACTTATACTAAAGACGTTGCAGCGACAGTAAAGCAAATACATTCACTCGAACAAGCAGGCTGCGAAATTATTCGTGTAGCTGTTTTAGATATGATTGATGCTAAGGCTCTAGGAGCGATAAAAAAGCAAATCGCTATTCCTTTAGTTGCAGATATTCATTTTGATTATCGCTTGGCATTGGAAGCAATCAGCCAAGGTGTTGATAAAATTAGATTAAACCCCGGTAACATTCCTAAAAAAGAACACGTCGAACTAATTGTTAATGCCTGCAGAGAAAAAAAGATTCCAATTAGAATTGGGGTCAATAGTGGTTCGCTTCCCAACAAAATGAAACCAACTCCCGAAAATATGGTCGCAACCGCTAAGCATCATATCGATATTTTAGAACAATTAGAATTCTATGATATTGCCCTTTCACTTAAGGCTACTGATATGAACTTAATGATTGAAACATATCGACTTGCAGCAAAGACATTCCCCTATCCACTTCACTTAGGTGTAACTGAAGCGGGAACCGCTTTTACGGGAGCAATCAAAAGTGCAATGGGAATCGGTATTTTATTAGCTGAAGGAATCGGTAATACAATTCGCGTTAGCTTAACCGATCAACCAAGCTTAGAAATTCAAGCAGCTAAGGAGATCTTAAAAAATTTAGGTTTAAAAGATAAAGTACCTAACTTAATTTCTTGCCCTACTTGCGGTAGAATTCAGTATGATATGATCGATATTGCCAAAAAGATTGAACAGTATCTATTGAAAGTCAATAAAACGATCAATGTTGCTATTATGGGTTGTGCAGTAAATGGTCCAGGTGAAGCTACTCATGCCGATATTGGAATTGCCGGTGGTAAAGGTGAAGCCTTACTCTTTAAAAAAGGAAAGGTCATCCGCAAGATTAAAGAAGCTGAAGTTTATGATGTCTTAGTGGCAGAAATCGATTCCTTTGAGGAAGAGTAATATAAAAAAGTAAAACCGCAAAATGATGATCGGTTTTACTTTTTTTATTCTGCTTCATATAGTTGAATTTCGTAATCACAAACATCTTGATAGAATTCTTTTTCGTGTGAAACAAGAATCAATGTTCCTTCATACCGCATTAAAGCTCTTTTCAGTGCGTTTTTTGCTTCAATATCTAAGTGATTGGTCGGCTCATCTAAAATTAGAACGTTTCCCTTCTTGTGATAAAGCAAAGCAAGTTTCAGCTTGGTTAACTCTCCACCGGATAAAGTTTCAATCGCTCGGTTTGCCATCTCAAAATTAATACCGTGATGACCTAATAAAGACATAACCTCTTTCTTAGTAAAATGGGAATATTCATTATGAATGATTTGAAAAGGGGTAAGATCATCGTTGAAATGATGATCTTGCTCATAATATGCAATCTTCGCTGTATCGATCCACTCATATCGTCCATCTAAAGCTTCAACTTCATTCAAGATCGTTTTAATAAACGTTGACTTCCCAACACCGTTTTTACCGGTTATAGCGACTTTTTCTTGTTTCATGATCACTTGGTCGATCGGATCGACCAAAGGCTCGCCATAGCCAATTTCAAGCCCTTTGGTAATTAATACATCTCTTCCTGTCGTCGCACTCAAAGGAAATGCGAAGCGATATGTTTTACTCGCTTGAGGTGGTTCAAGTTTTACCATTTTTTCAAGCATCTTCCTTCTGCTTTGTGCCCTTTTTGTTGTCTTAGCGCGAGTAATATTTTTTTGAATAAAGTCCCTTGTTTTTTCAATTACTTTTTGTTGTTGAACAAAAGCTTTTTTATGCTGTTCAATTCTTAACTCACGCTCTTTTAAGTAAAACTCGTAATCCCCTTTATAGCGAGTAACTTGTTTACTTTCAATCGCGAAAACAGTTCTCGCAATTTCCTTTAAAAATGCTTCATGATGGCTAACGACAATAAATGCTTTTTCATAACTATTAAGAAATCTAGCCAGCCATTCGATATGTTTTACATCAAGAAAGTTTGTCGGCTCATCTAGCAATAACACATCTGCCTCTTCAAGTAATAATTTTCCTAGAATAATCTTCGCTCTCATTCCGCCGGACAAGTGTCTGATCGGCATTTTTAAAACTGACATTTCCAAACCTAGACCGTGGATGATGTTGCCGACTTTAGACTTGATTGCATAAAAATCAGCCTCAATCAGCTCTTCGCCAATATTAGCTGCTCGTATTAGAATTTTCCCTTGTTCCTCGCCTTCGTAATTAATCGCATCTTGATAGAATTGCTCCATCACTTCTTCTTTTTGAAACAAATCAGCAAAGACTGAATATAGATAATCCTTGACTAGCAAAGAACCTTCAATTTTAGCGTATTGATCTAAATAACCGATTTTTTTGCTTGGTAACCATTTCACTTTACCAGCATCCGGCCTTAAGTCCTTATTCAATATTTTTAATAAAGTTGATTTCCCAGAGCCATTCGCTCCGACTAAAACAGCATGTTCACCTTCAAATAATCGAAAAGAGATATTTTGATAAAGCGAATCAGCTGCATAGCTGAAGGTAACATCAACTACTTCCAGTAAACTCACAACATACCTCCTCCAAGCTTAATATAAATCATAAATATGCTTGCTAGCAGCGCCGTAACAAAAAAGATCACAACAAATATTTGATAAACTTTTTTGAATGCAGTTTTCTTTTTAAAATACAAATAATAACCAATTGAGCACGGGACAAATAAAATCATCAATGCATCTCTAAAGGTTTGTTTTGTTGTGATGACTTGATATAATCGCATGCCAAAAAGCGTTAGCGTACCAATTATTAATGTAATCCAAAATGAATTGATTAAAACAAAGATTAAGAGATCAAACATGTTTTTTACCTCCAAAAAAAGTAAAAATCATAGCAAAAACAGGTAATAAGAAAAACCAAAAAGTACCCGTAAAAAATAGTCCTAAAGTTGCCCAGAAATATGATGACAACAGTACCATCATACGATCCTTTTTACTCATTTCAGCACCTCGTCTTCTTCAATTATAAAGGTTGTCAATGTTTTCGTGGCATTTATCTCAATGTGCCTTCCACCTTTTTTCAATGTTCCATATGCGTTATAACCGGTTGCTCTGCCATAAGCTAACAAGATATCTTGATACGTAAAAGTAAAGTCGTTCAAATGATCATGACCAACAAAAACAGCAATTGACTTTTGATGGATTACCATCGCATCAAAAAAGCCGGTGTCAATTCCTTGTGCATATACTTTATCTTCTTTAAAGTAGCCATCATAGCCCACTTCTTCAGCTTTCATGTATTGTCTTAAAGGAATATGCATGAAAATTAGTGAACCCGCTTCATCATTTACAACATAATCGCGATACCATTCAACTTGAGCAGTACTTAAGTAATCATATTCTCCTTGCTCAGGTGTATAGTCCTTTCTTTCTGCTTTAGTATCCAAAAAATATAGATTGTAAAAGACACCACCATCCCTCATCACTTCAATTTTGAAATTACCAACACCACCGTCTTCTAGTTTTGGTCCAACCTTAAACTTCAAGTATGTGGTATTCTTTATTTCCTTCAAAAAGGCTTGATAATCATGAAAGTCGGTCTCGTGGTTACCAAAGATAAAAGTCCAGGGTATCTTTATGTTTTCCATTGTTTTGATGAGCCGCCTAAAAAGATGCGGACCTTGAGGTGACATGGTTAAATCACCAGTAATGATAATTAAATCATATGTATCATTTTTTGCTAATTGCTCAATTAGTCTAAATGTTTTTTGATCGTTGTAATCAATCCCATATGTTAAATGTAAATCCGTTATTTGCAAAATCTTCAATGTTTCATTTTGCATGTCGATTCGAATCGGATTATTATCGGTATATTCAATCTCTCTTTTTTGACAGCCAATCAATAGAAATGAAGTTATGATTAAGATTGTAAGTGCGGTTATTTTTTTCATAGAAACCTCTTTTTTTTATTTTGATAATAAACATCTATTTATGTGCATTCATTATATCATGATAATTCAAATTTTTTGTTTTCATTTTTACTTGTTTTAAGTTATAATATTAAGAGTGAACGAGGAGTTAAAAGATGAAAACAATTGCATTTGAACGTCCTGAGGATGTTCTTAAATTATACCAAATATCTTTAAAACCAAGTAAAAGATACTTTCTACTTAATTGTGTCTTATTCATTGCTTTATTCTATCCAACGTTTTTCCTGTTAAATATTATTTATCCAGCAACCAAGACAATTGATTTAACCTTATCAGTATGGACTGTCTTTATTTTGCTAGCAATCGGACTAAGTATGATCTGGATGATTATTCATATTTTCATTTTTAGATTCATAATTGGTAAAGGGATTGGTGAGCGCTTAGGAATGGATTCTTCACTAATTGGATTTGATATTGAATATGCTTATCAAATTAAACGTTGGTTTTTTATTAGTGCATTTTTTGCAACTATTTTATTAACATTTATTCCAGTGCTATTATTAATGCTTCTTTTTTGGCCTTTAAATGATGTAATCTTTATTTTTTATATGAGTTTTATCATTTATTTGGTCAACTTTTCAAAGCTTTTCTGGTTTTTCTTAAGAGTAGTTCATTTTAGAAATGTCTTATTTAAAGTGTCACATAATTACCTTATTGCTTTTATAACCAAATTTTGATAAATCTTTGATTCATTTTTTTCGTTTATGCTATAATAATAAATGTATGATGTCCTCTTAGCTCAGTTGGTAGAGCAAATGACTCTTAATCATTGGGTCGTAGGTTCGAGCCCTACAGGGGATACCATCCAATAAAACAATGCCACTCATTCGAGCGGCATTTTTATGTAGTTATACTTTCACTACTCCGGTTTTAGTATATATTTGTCTAGCCGGATGAATTGGTCTAATGACTCCATCGAAAACGATTAGACAACCATCATCGGGGATTGAATAGATTGGTTTATAATATGCTTTGCGCATTTTTCGCATTGCTTTCTTTTGCTTCTTTCTTTTGCTGTAATGGACTTCAATAAAGAAATCATTAATCAAATTAAGTCCTTTTTCCAATCGGAATGTTTTATAATCTTGATCTGGTGAAATATGGTAAGTCTCCAGTTGGATCATTGCCCCAGCCGATGAACCCATATAGATTTTTCGATGTTTTTCAAGCACTTCAGTTAAATCCCATTCTTCTATTCGATCCATCATCTGATCAGGTGCTCCACCCGGAAAGTAAAGAATATCAGCTTGCTTTATCTGTTTGATTGCTTCATCTTTTGTTGTTGAATAATAAGAAATCCAAAAGATTTGCTCATCTTTAATCCCATAGGCTGCAAACTCATTATTAATCTTTTGGCGGTATTCTTGTCCCGGATGATAAAATGATTCATATTCCTCTTTGGTTCTTAAATGCTTACTAAAGAATGAAAATGCTAAAACGACAACTCGATGTTTTGGTAAGATAATTCTTTCTAAGTCTTCTTTAAATTGAGAAAAATGGCTTCTACTTAATAATATGTTAGTCATAAAGCACCTCTTCTTATTGTATCACAAAATAAATCAAGGATCGATTAGCTGACCCACAAACAAAAAGTCACCCACGTTAATGGATGACTTAGCTTATCTTTCAAATTTATTTTGTAGCAAACCCAATCACACCAACTGCAGATCCGATGGCATATAGCACATGTGAAAATCCAAAAATACCAAATACTGCGGTTAAGAATGTTTGACTACTGATTAATTGTGGATCAATTTCATAACCAATAAACCAAACCAACAACCCAATGAAAAAGATTAATGAGCCGATTCTTAGAAATAAGACAGAAATTTTGACTGGACGCTTATAAGCGAACACATACCATAGCATAAAGAATGTGGCTACATAGATTCCCATTAAAATGTACTTGCTAATATCAAGTATCGGCTTAATTAGATCAAAGATTATATCTAATCCATCAAAAAGCCAAGGCGGTGATGCTATTATGTATAAAGGAACAATGTGAATAAAATATGATTTAATCGCTACAACAACTAATACTAAAAGTAAAACTGTTGTTAATACGCGCGCAATGATTCCTTTTCTTAAAGTCCATACTAACAAGATCAAACCAACAGCCCAGGCTAGGGCATAATATCCTACCTCAATAAAATCCAATATTTCAATAATTGGTTTTACAATGCTTTCTAGAAATCCAAGTTCAGTAACTACAAACGAGAGCCCTTCTATCATGATACTTCCAAAGTATACTGAAGGAACTAATACTAGTATAAATCCTAAAGTACGAAATAATTTGCCAACTGGACCATTTTTCACAACTAATTTCATAATTTGTCTCCCTATCTCTTTCTTTTAATCGATATACAACTATATTTTAACACATTTTTATAAATCTATAGAAATAATTGAATATAAATTATCTGACTGTGCTTTTAAATATCCGCTTGAATTTTTAAATCCCCGGTTTTAATCAAACTCGTTTTTCTAAAAATCAAGTCAACTATGTAAACCAGAACCAATGGAGCAAATAAGGTCAAAACGACCATTATCCAAGCTGATTGTGAATAGTTCATGACTTCCAAAGTCTGTAGCTGTCCGACAAGTCCAGATGATCCCATTCCCGCCCCTTCTCTCGATGATTCAATACCACCAAATAAAACAAATAGAGGTCCTAAGATCATTGAAGCAATTATTGTCGGTAACCAGATGATTGGTTTTTTAATGATATTTTTCATTTGGAGCATTGATGTTCCAAAGGCAATTGATAAAACAACGCCAATACTATTATCTTTTCTTGATTGAATTGCAAAACCAATCATTTGGGTTGTTGTTCCAATTACTGCTGCACCAGCAGCAATACCATTTAAATTGATGGCAATCGCAACAGCTGCACTAGAAAATGGACTTGTTAAAATGATGCCCATAATAGCTGATACAATGATGCTCATAACGATTGGTGAACGAAGGGTTGCTGTTTGAACAAAGTTTTGAATAAAACCTATTACTGATGTCATTGGGGGACTTATTAACAATGTAAATATTATTCCCACTGTTATTGCGACTAATGGCACTAATAAAAGATCGAACGGAGTTCTTTTAACCCATACGTATCTTAATACCAAATAACTTAATAAAACAACTAAGTAAATAGTGACTGGTTCATTATTTAAACCGAATACAAAGCCTTGATCGAAGGTAAGCTTAAAGCTAGTAGCGATTCCGCCTATAACAGCTAAAACGACTAGTTTAAGACCATCTAATTTTAGGCTTAAACCCATCCCTAAACCAATACCAATACCAAGTAGCATAACTAGTCTGTTATAAATGACAGTATGTAATAACTCAAGACCAACCAAATAACCGATTTGACGAATAATGACACCGATGATTAGGGTTGCAAACAATCCATAAGTCATTCCGCCAAGTGTTTTCATAATAATTTGCTTTATTTTCATGGTTCCTCCTAAAGAGCAAACACACTCTTTTTGCCATCTATATTATAATTTATATCTTCATACTTTACAACAACATTGTTTTAATGTTCAAAATGAATGAGCAAAAATAGTTTGTCTGTCTTCCCACCATGCCAGTCATTTGATTACCTATTCTATTTTTGTAGGATAAGCTTTGCTTCACTAAATGATACTGCTTTGCCAATCAAGTATCCTTGAATAATGTCTACACCATAAGATATAAGCAATTTGTTTTGATCATTAGTTTCCAAAACACTTATTAATTTTCTGTCAATCTTTATCGCATCAAAGGGTATTTCTTGTAACACCTCCAATGTCGCATATGCTTTTCCAAAATCATCTAAATGTACTTGAAAGCCTAACTCTTTTATTTTTGAAATATTTGCTTTTAAATCATAGATATCAATTTGTCGTTTTATATACATTTTTTCACTCCTTTTTGCGTATGATTTAGCAATTCCATATTGCACGATTTTCTTCAATAATACAACAGAAAAATTAACACACTTTTGTTTTGATGTTTCTATAATTAATGGCTCAGTTTTATATTGTCAATAGCAAAATAAAAATGTTTTAAAATAACGTAAAAGTTCGCCAAAAGTCGCTATGTAGAAATTTAGTCTCTGTAAGTTAAAATCACTCATTTAAACCTAATGGGTGCTTTTTTTGTCGCTTAGAGCTAGGGTGTGTTTATCTGACATTCACCTATAAATAGAAAAAACACCACCAGTTAAGGTAGCATTTGTAAATCTTTAAAGTGTGTTGGTTGACCTATTTTGGACAATTTTATCATTGTCCTTTGATTTGCTTTTTTTAATTATACTTATTACGGAATATATAATCATTAAAAAACTAGCCACTGCTATAAATGAGCAAATTATTGATACAATCACTGCATTTGCTTTTGTCATATATGAATAATAATCCTCATATGTGATGACGTAATTTATATGTGTAATTGCCAATAACACCGAAAAGGATAGTAAAATTATCAAAAATATGGTAGATACTATTCTCTTTATCTTCAATTTCCTCACTCCTTTATTTATATTTTTAACAATGTTCAATTCTTTTTAAAGTTACACCTCTATATTTCTATATATCCAGACTATTTGAATTTAATAGAAATTCAATAATGCCTATTATTAAAATACCTTCTTCAGTAATCCAAGTTTTATATCATCTATATCAACCTTTTCAGGAAAGAAAAACTAAATATTTATCCGTATACGGCATTTTGTTTCAGTTTGTTTAGAATATAGTAGTAAACGTCAATTATTGTAATTTATAATAAGTCACTCTTAAATATTGCTTTTTACAAAAACTATCAATTAATAACAAATATAGTACTTTATTTCATATTATTTACTTTGAGCCTAAATTCAAAATCTTCAAATTCTAATTCATTACTAACTTCAAAAATAAAATTCCATGGTTTTATATCATCGGTTCCTATACTTGGCATATAATAATTTAAAAATACTATCAAATTATTATCTTCTATTCTAAAACCCTTATAGTTAATGAGTGCACTACCTGATCCGGCATTATAATTAATAATTATTAAGCTATTACTATTAAAATAAACTTCATCATATTTTCGCAAATGGTTTATATAAAGTGTTTTTCCTTGATAGTTATAACCACCATCATAATTCATAACTAATTCAATATAATCTTCTAATGATTCATAGTCTTTTATTGTAAACTTGGATTCTTCATCATTAAAGTATTGGAAATTATATGAGTATGATTTAATATAGAATTTACTGGAATTTGTAACCTCATTATATTCATATGACACACTATCATAATCTACTCCATTAGTATTTACTTCTATTAGAGTCCCCCATACTTGTATTGCAGTATCTCCAACTTCAGGGATAAGTTTATCAATAATGACATTTAGATTGTTATCAATAGTTTCTATACTATTAACTGATAATCTAATATCAGTAGATGATAATGCCAGGTCTATTAAAATTAATACCTTATATGAAAAGAAATAACTTTTTTCTAAAACAGAATTTAAATAGTAATTATAGTTATCTAAATAATCTTCATCTAAGCCTAATTGATTAATTCTATCCATATATAACTCTAGTTCTTCCTTTGTAGAAATTAACATTATTTCTTGATCGTTATCTAAATGGCTACTAAAAGGTTGAGATTGATATGTAATCTTATTTTCACAAGTTACTCTAAAGGACGCTCCTTTTTTATCAGGCCCCACAGTTTCATTATCTTTAATATCAACCCAAATTTCTTTAAGTTCATTAGATTTATTCTGATCTAAATCAAGAACTATATATATTGGGTAATTACTGGATGTAAAACTCTCTATTGTGAACTTATAAGCGTTGGATCTACCTGGGTTTGCTCTACCCTTAAAAGTTAAATCATAATAAATTGGAGCCTGACCATCAAAACCTATATAAAGATATATCTCATAAAGTTCTATTTCGTCTTTAGAAAAATCTCCCATTGTATTCTTTTCAAACTCATCTTTTTCTAACACAGTTTTGTTCATTGATGTAAGCTCAATAGTAAAATACGTTATTTCTTTATCTATATAAAAAACAGGGTCAATATCGGCATAATAAAAACGATCTTCAACTAAAGAAATAGTAAATAAATCCAATCTTGTTGAAAAACAACTAGTTAGAATTAGCAACATAAAAATTAATATAGGTATTATACTTATTTTTTTCATTACAAACCCACCTTTCAATTATCTATTTTAAATTGAATAATCTATATACATATATTATTATTGTGTGGTTGCCTTTATTATACACTATAATTCTTTATATTTAAGCATAAACTATAAATAAAGACCAACAGAAAAAAATTAGATAGAAAGTCCTATAAATCAAACCCTAATCACACTTTCACAAGGTGGTTTTGATATATTTAAATTTTCATATACAAAAACATATCTCAATGTAAAAGTAAAATAAATTTAAGAATACATAGAATCCATCAAAATCTGCCGGGATGGATTACATGTTCCTTAATTTTATAAAATAAACATTTAAACAATTTTATGTAATCGTGTAAAAATTTATTGCCTGAATGAAAAAGTCGTACATACTGACTTATAAATATCATTTTGTTCTACTTTGAGTTTTTGAATATAGGGAGAATTGCCATATCTGCACAAAAAAAGGCCTGATACTTTTGTATCAAACCTATATACTCAACTTGGTACACCCGCAGGGACTCGAACCCTGGACCCATTGATTAAGAGTCAATTGCTCTACCAACTGAGCTACGGGTGCATATTGACAATAAATATTTTACTATAAACATTGAAATTTATCAAGAAAAATTTTATTTAAAAAAAGCCTTTTAAAAGGCATTATTTTATAATTATTCCATAATCTCCAAGTTTTATCCCTGCAGCATTTGATTCATCTGTATCTATATGCATTGCAGCAGCAAAAGTATTTTTTATTCTAATAATTACTTCATCAAAAATTAGTGATCTAAAATCATTTTTTATTGCTACTTTTACAACATCATTATTTTTAACACCAAAATCAATAGCATCTTTTTCAGTTAAATGAATATGACGCTTAGCAACAATCACACCTTCTGCTAACTCTATTTCACCACAAGGACCAATTAATTTACATCCTGGAGTTCCTTCGATATCTCCACTTAATCTAACAACACCTTCAACACCAATACTTCTAGCATCAGTTGCTGAAATTTCAACTTGATTAGCACTTCTTTCAGGACCTAAAACAGAAACATTTTCCAATTGTCTTTTAGGTCCAACAACAGTAACTCTTTCATTTGATTGAAATTGTCCTGGTTGTGATAACTCTTTTTTAAAAGTCAACTTTGCATTTTGACCAAATAAAATTTTTACTGCTTCATCATTTAAATGAACATGACGAGCAGATGTTTCAACAAGTATTTTGTTTTTCATAATATTCATCTCCATTTTCTATTAAAATATTATACCATAAAATTTTTTAAAAATCTATCATTACTCTTTATTATCTAGCCTAACTTATAATTATTGTGCTAAAGACCCCTGATAATCAAATATAATTATAATGAGCTTTATAATAATTAAACCCTTAATGTGCTATGATTTTAACTATTTTTCTAATCCATAAAAAAATTCATTAATTTAACTATAATTTATTAATTTTAAAAAAGCCTTAGAAATAATCTAAGGCTTAAAATCTAATTAGATTCTAAATAATCAATAAATACATCTCTCATTAATCTATTTGGAAGAGTGTGAGTTGCATTAAAATATGAACTATAATAATTGTTAGTATATACATAATCAATAGTAACAATATTATAAGTATCATAATCATTTATATTATAAATTATATCATTATTAAAATACAAGTAAGAACCCTGATCATCTAACAAAGACCTTAATGTTGACCCTGAAAGAGTTGTTAAAACAATTGCATTATCAAACGGAAAGACTTCAAAAACATCTTTAACTCTAATATTACCAGTTGAAAGTTCAGTACGAACTCCTCCTGTATTAATTATAGCTACATCAACATTAAATTCATCAAGCATAGCTTTAATCATTTCATTACCTAAACGATATCTAGATAAATATTCAGTAGTATAAGTAAGAACTCTATCCCCTTCATTAATGTCATCTTGATATTTATTAATAACAGCTAAGAATTCTTGACTGCTAGGATAACTATCTGGAGCTATTTGATTAATAACAGCTTTATAAACATTACTATTTCTTAATTCAATTCTTAAATCAATTACTGTGCCATTTTTTGCTCTACCTTGAGCAATAGGCATATTATATTCATCTTCTCTCATTTCAAACTCTGATATTTGTTGATGCGTATGAGCACATAAAACTGCATCTACATAACTATTTCCAGTTAAATTACTAATTCTTCTATTTATACTTTCAGTATAATCATGTAAAGCAACAATGACAAAATCAACATTCTCTTCTGATCTAAGTTGACTTGCAAGAGCTTCAACAATTGGCACAGGATCTAGGAATTGATAATCTTCAACCATCTCAGTTAATATTGAACTTTCAAGACCATAACCTATAGCACCAATAATTGCCGTTTTTTGACCATTTCTTTCAATTATTGTATAGTCTTCAGTCCAAGATAATTTTTGACCATTATTTTTTCTCACAATATTAGCAGCAAGGAATGGAAAGTTAGCTTCACCATTTTCTAAATTACCATCTTTGTATTTAGCTATTTCTTCAATTCCCCAGTCAAATTCATGATTTCCAATTACAAAAGCATCAAAATTTAATTTATTTAAAGCATCAATCAGTGGTAACCCTTTATTTATATTTGACACATAAGAACCTTGAAAAATATCTCCATTAGCAATCTTGATATAATCACCATTCTGTGACTCTAAATCACTAATTACTGAAGCAACTTTATCAAGACCAATATTTCTATCATCAGTATTGAATGCTCCATGAGTATCATTTATCGAAAAAATATTTAAATAACTAGAATCTATATGTGTATCAATTACTATTAAATCATCATCTAAGCCAATACATTGAATAGTATATATATCTTCACTTGTATAGTATCGATATATAACACCCGTAATTGTAACTTTTTCACCATCTAAGGATAAAAATTTATTTGTACTACTATCGGTTATTTGATTATTAAAATTACGCGAATAGTGATGAATTGATAAAATTTCATTGCTTTGCTCATCTAATAAATAAAACGAGTATTTATCAGCCCCAACTTGAACATAACCTGTAACTGTAACTAAGTTACCAAGGTACAAATTATTCTTATAATCTGATGTGTCAGATAATACTGATAAATCTATTTTTTTTGCACTAATCGGTATACTTAAATCACCATCATAATTTTCAACCACAATATTATCATACTTAATTTGTCTTGTGTATTCAGGAAAAGAATCTGACCCTTGATAAACAAACCCAGTTCCACTAATCTTAACTTTAGCTCCCAAATATAGATTCGGATTTGTAGCTCTTACATAAATTGCTCCAGTTGCATCTGCTACATGTGCATAATTAGATGAATCAAATCCAATTACTGTACCAGCAAATGTAACATCTACTCCAGCTGGAGATTCATCAATCAAGGTTTTAACTTCACTTATTTTTGTATATGGAAACAAATTAGAATCTATCTCATAAATAGGATAAACATCCAAATCCGATGTAATGTTTGTTACTATCTCACTCCAGGAAACAAATGTATAACCATCAATAGGTTCTAAAGTTGGATATTCAAGATTGACACCTTTTTCTACAGTTTGAGTATCTATTATTTGATTATGAATATTATAAAAATTAACTGTGAATGTTAAGACATCCCACTTAGCATACAAAGTTATATTTGATGCAATCATTGTTTCTGACTTAAATTCATTTGTTCTGTTCTCATCAATAAACCACCCATTAAATATATAATCATCTTTTATTGGAACAGCTAAATTACCAAGAGCAGATCCAAATTCTTTTGTTATTGAATCTAAATCAGATCCACCATCACTATCAAAAGTAATTGTATATTCATTTACTTCCCACTTGGCAAACAAAGTAATATTATTATTTAATGACTTAGAATCAACAATTTTTGAAGTCTCATCATTAATATCTTTATACCACCCTAAAAAAGTATTACCTTCTTTAGTAGGATTATCAAATACTACAACTTCCTGATCAACTATAACATCATTAATGGAACTTCCTCCTCTACTATCGAAAGTGACAGTAAACTTTTCACCAACTATATCTATAGTACAAGAACTCAAAATAAAAAGAAAAAATAACAAATATACGATTTTTTTCATGTAATTCCTCCGCTAGTTTGTATTATACCATAAAACACGAATAGTTAAAACCTGGTTTTTACAGTAATATGCTAAAAAACCGTTAACCAAATTTAATCATAAAAGTAATAATAATAATTAAAAATTTTTACAAATGACTTAATAGCTTAAAATATTAAAAAAGATCCCTCATATTAAGGGACATTTTTCTAAATCAAAAACTACAAAAAATATATTATTACTCTTTATTATACAATTCATATATCTCTTCAGCGCTCTTATCAATTGACTGTTCAAAATTATTAATAATATAATCTACACCAATAATTTCACTTGGAAAGTTATCATCATCATATGCTTTCTTTTTATCTATATTATCTAATAAGTCACCACGCCTTATCATTCTTTTTAGTCTTTCATCGGTAGGAGCTCTTAAAAAGAAACTAGTCATTTGTTTGGGTATAATTTTTTTTAAACTATAAAATCCATTAGCTTCAATAATTAATATTTTTTCCTTGCTAACTTCTTTTTTTAAAGTACCATAGTAATTCTTATTATATAAAGTATATTCTAAAAACTCATTATTAGCAATTTTATCATTAAATTCTTCAAAAGTTAAAAAATAATAATCAACACCATCTTCTTCTCCAACTCTTTTTTTTCTTGTAGTACATGTTACTACTCTTTTCATCTTATATTTTTTAATTAAATAATGAGCAATTTCTGTTTTTCCACTGGCACTCGGACCAATTAAAACTAGCATATAACACCTCCGAAGCTTTAATACATTATAATTTATCCTTATGAAAAATGCAACCTATAAAAACTTTTTATACTATAAATATTATATTTTTCATGATATACTATTTAATGTAAATAATAAATCAAGGAGGAACATATGGGCAAATGCGTAGTTGTTGTTGGAACACAATGGGGAGATGAAGGAAAAGGTAAAATTACTAACTATCTTTCAAAAAAAGCTGATTTTGTTGTTAGATATCAAGGAGGCAATAATGCCGGTCATACAATTAAGTTTAATAATAATACTTATAAACTCCAATTAATTCCTTCAGGTATATTTAATAAAAACATAATTAATATATTAGGAAATGGTATGGTAATAAACCCTAAACATTTTCTTATGGAAGTTGACAACTTAAAACAACTAGGATTTGATTGCAATAATTTATTTATTAGCGATAGAGCCCAAGTTTTATTTGATTATCATATTACACTTGATGGTGTAAAAGAAAAAAAATTAAAAGACGGATTGATTGGAACAACAAAAAAAGGAATAGGTCCCGCATACACTGATAAAATAGCAAGAATAGGAATAAGAATGACTGACTTTACTAGTGATAATTTCTATGAAAGTTTACAAAAAACTCTTTTATTTAAAAATGAAGAATTATCTTTGTATGATGAGCAACAAATTGATATTAATAAATTTTATAATGAATATAAAGAAATAGCAAAAAAAATAAAACCTTATGTCATTGACACTATTACTTTATTAAATAATGAAATTAAGAACAATAAGAATATTTTATTTGAAGGAGCCCAAGGAGCTCTTCTAGATATTGATTTTGGATCTTATCCATTCGTAACTTCCTCTAACCCCTCAGGTGGCGGAGTATGTATTGGAAGTGGCGTTGGCCCAACAAACATTAATGAAGTAATAGGAATTTGTAAAGCTTATTCAACAAGAGTTGGTAGCGGAGTTTTTCCTACTGAATTTGAAAATGAAACAGCCAATTACATTAGAGAAACTGGTCATGAATATGGGACTGTAACAAAAAGGCCAAGAAGAATTGGTTGGCTAGATACTGTTATTCTAAATTATTCAAAAATGATTAATGGTTTAACAGGAATATCTTTAATGTTGCTTGATGTTTTAAGTGGCATTAAAACATTAAAAATATGTACATCATATTCTTTAAACGGAAAAGAAATTCATACTGTACCAGCAAATATAAATGACCTTGAAAAATGCATTCCTATTTATGAAGAACTGCCCGGCTGGACCGAAGATATAACCAAATGCAAAACATTTGAAGAACTGCCTCAAAACGCAAAAAATTATATAAATAGAATTGAACAAATAACTTCTATTCCCATTGTAATAGTATCAGTTGGCCCTGATGAAACAGAAACTATTATTCGAACACAAATATTTTAAATAAAAACGCATCATATATGATGCGTTTTAATCTATATTTAATTGTTTCTTTACTAAACTTTCTTTTTTATTTTCATACATTTCCTTTGTAATTATACGAGCATCATACAACCTTTTTAACTCAGAAAATTTATCATCACAATAGATATTAATTTCCCCAAAAGTCGTTGGGTTTTTGTGTTCCATATGCAAAAAAATCAAAGAAAATACTAAAGGTGTTCCAAAAATTATGAGAAATATTAGACAAATTACTATAAAAAACAAAGGGTATTTTTTAAATGTAAAAAAAGCAATCAAACCTGAGCCTAAGAAAAAAAACATTACATAAAAAATCATTAGCATTTTTATTTCACTTTTGCACCGAATATTCTTTTTTAAATTATTTTCTATCTTACACCCAAAATACAAGAAAAAAAGCCCAATTACCGATATCCCTGTTAACCCACCTAAAACAAGTGAATAAATACCTATCACTTTTGCAACTGTTTCTTTTTTCATACAATATACTCCCAAAATAATGTTTTTTAATACTAGTTATTTTTAAACTATATGATGATAAATCGACAGGTATAAAATTGTAATGTATTATATTTGTTAATACTAATATTAAAATTAATTTCTTATTAAAATTTTATTCTTGTTAAAAAATAAGTTAACTTATCTTTAATTTCTTTTTCTTCATTATTTTCAATTAATGCTTTTATTTCTTCTAATTTACTACAATTACTTTTTTCTTCTTTTACGAATATGTTTTTCTCAAATTTATCAATTATTTCTCTATCAAGTTCATCATATTTTTTAGCATATAATAACGAACTAATAAAACATTCATCACTTCTCATCTTATTATTGACCTTATAATATGCAATCCCTAAATCATAATAAACATAAGATAATTGTTTAAAAAAGATAGATTTATCTTTGCCAATATAATTTATAATAACACTGATATATTTTAAGCCTTCTATTAAAATATCTTCATACCTTTGCATTTTATAATAGTACTCATATAAATATTTCCAATAAGTAAAGTATTCTTCTAATAAACTAATTAAGTTTATTTTTATATCTTTATCAATATCTATATAACCATTATTAAACTTAATTATGATATTATCTAACTTAGGATTAATTCCTTCTGCCAACATTAGTTGTTTATTTAAATTAAATGCATTATCAAGATCTTTCACTCTTGAATAAATTAATGACAAAAAATGCTTACTCCATTGTGAAATATCCTTATTTTTAGAATTAATTAATTTTTCAAAAATATTTATAGATTTCTTAATTAAATCATTTGAAACATTAGGCTTTTTTCTAAAAAGCAAAAAATATTTTTTAGCAATTTCAAATTCAAGATTTTCATTTTCTGGATATTCTAATAAACTTTTTTCTAAATATAAAATTGCATTTTGTAAATCATATTTTTTGGGGTCATTAACGTCATCAATAATATTATCAATAATTGATACTAATACAAAATCATTATTAAATAATTGATTAATAGAAATATCAAAGATATCAGAAATTTTAGGTAGTAAAGATGTTTCTGGATAAGATAAATTATTTTCCCATTTTGAAATAGTCGCTCCAGAAACTCCTAACCTAAAAGCTAGTTCTTCCTGAGTCATATTATTTTTTTTGCGGTAATAATGTATAATTTTACCTATTTTCATAGAAAGTCTCCTTTTGAGTTTTTTCTATAGTAAAGTTAATCTAAGTAAATATCTATTTTTTATAACCATTAATTTTGGTTTTTTCACTAACAAGCAAATCTTCTTTACAATCCCATAATTCTTTTGACAAATCAACATAATAATTATGAGGATTTTCAAAACGTTTAACCTCATCCCAAATACTATCAACTTCACTCTTACAATAACTTCTAATTTCTTCTAAAGTAGGAAGTGTGTATACAAGTTTACCTTTTTTAAAAATAGGTACTAACATTTCTCTTGCTGAATATGTAATTAAAGTTCTTCTTTTCCAAGTAATATGGGGATCAAATATTTCCAAAGGTTTAGAGAAATCTGGTTTTTCATTATGAATAGTAATGTAATCAGCAGTAGCTTTACCATCTTGATATAATCTATATACCTTCTTAAAATGTGGGGTAGTGATTTTTTCAACATTTTCACTAATTTTAATTTTTGGAATTATTTTACCGTCTTTTTCTATAGCAGCAAGTTTATAAACACCCCCAAAAACAGGACTGCTCTTTGATGTGATCAATCGTTCACCGACACCAAAAGAATCAATTTTAGCTCCTTGTTGCAATAGATTTGTAATTAAATATTCATCTAAAGAATTAGATACAATAACCTTACAATCAAAATATCCAGCATCATCTAACATCTTTCTGACTTTTTTTGATTGATAAGCAATATCTCCTGAATCAAGTCGTACCCCAATTGGTCTTTTACCTAAAGGTTTTAATACTTCATTGAATGCTTTAATAGCATTAGGAATTCCACTCTTAGTAATATTATATGTGTCTACTAATAAAACAGTAGAATCAGGATATATTTCACAATAGGTTTTAAAAGCTTCATACTCAGTATCAAAGACTTGAACCCAAGAATGAGCCATTGTTCCAGTAGCAGGAATATTAAAAATAACATCGGCTAATGTGTTACTAGTTGATGCTACACCAGCTATATATGCAGATCTTGCTCCAAGATATGCTGCTTCTGCTCCATGTGCTCTTCTAGCTCCAAATTCAGAAACTATTCTGCCTTCAGCTGCCCTAACAATCCTATTAGCTTTAGTAGCAATTAAAGATTGATGATTAAAAACGGTAAGCATATATGTTTCAATTAATTGCACCTCAATAGTTTTCCCTCGTACAATAATAACAGGTTCATAAGGAAAAATAACACTTCCCTCAGGCATTGCATAAATATCAGCTTCAAATTTAAAATTTTTTAATATCTCAATAAAATCTTCAGAAAACTGTTTTTTATTTCTCAAATAAATAATATCCTCTTCTGAAAATTTTAAATTTCTTATATACTTAACCATTTCCTCTAAACCAGCAAAAATTGCATATCCACCATTATCAGGAACATCTCTAAAGAAAATATCAAAATAACAAATCTCATCTTTTTTCCCAGAAAGGTAATAACCATTTGCCATAGTTAATTCATAGAAATCGCAAAGCATTGTATAATTCATTTTGTTCATATAATTTTCCTTCTAATTTAATCTTATATTATTATTATATCACAAGTACACATTATAAAAAAGCCACAATATAATATTGAGGCTTTAACTGTTTATTATTTTAATATTTTTTTAATTAATGTCATTTTTTTATTATAAGGTGGATATCTTAAAGCTATATCAAATAAACTTCCCTTTTTTAAAATACCTTTTTCATGAGAAAATGTTTTAAAGCTATAATAACCATGATAATTTCCTAATCCACTATTTCCAACACCACCAAATGGTAAAGTTTCAGAAGATAAATGAAGTATTGTATCATTAATGCATCCTCCTCCATAAGATATTTCTCTTACTATTTTATTTTGAATTTCTTTATTTTTAGAAAAAAGATATAATGCTAAAGGTTTTTCTCTTTCTTTAATTTTAAGTATTGCATCAGATAAATCTTCAAAGTCTAAAATAGGTAAAATAGGCCCAAATATTTCTTCTTGCATTATTGGTGAATTCCATGAAACATTATTCAAAATTGTTGGGGAAATTTGTGTCCCATTAGTTTCATTTCCATAATATACTTCTTCATTAAGAACTAATTTTAATAATCTATCATAATGTTTATTACTAATTATTTTAGGATAATAATCACAATCTAAAGATTTTTCTTCATAAAAATTTATAATTGCCTCTTTCATTAATATAAGAAGTTGATTCTTAATAACTTTATCAACTAATACATAATCAGGCGCAATACAAGTTTGACCTGAATTTATTAACTTACCCCAAATAATCCGTTTTGCCGCTAATCTTAAGTCTGCAGTTTTTTCAACAATACAAGGACTCTTTCCACCAAGTTCTAAACAAACAGGTGTTAAATATTTTGCTGCAGCTTCCATAACAACTTTCCCAACTGCAACTGAGCCAGTAAAAAATATAAAATCAAACCTTTGATCAAGCAAAGAAGTATTTTCGTCTCTACCACCTTCAACAACTGAAACATATTCCTCAGGAAAAACTTCTTCGATTATTTGTTTAATTATTTTTGAAGTATTAATAGAATAATTTGAAGGTTTTAAAATTACAGTATTCCCTGCAGCAATTGCCCCAATTAATGGATTAATAGCAAGTTGAAAGGGATAATTCCAAGGTGAAATAATCAAAGTCGTCCCAAAAGGCTCATGATAAATAACCGATTTTCCAGGCGCTTGAGTAATTGATGTTCTGACTCTTTTTGGTTTTGACCATTTAGTTATTTTTTTTAACATAAATTTTATTTCTGATAATACGATTCCAACCTCTGTCATATAAGCTTCATACTTCGATTTATTTAAATCTGCTTTCAAAGCATCCAAAATAAGCTCCTCATTTCTCACAATAACTGAATAAAGACTATTTAATTTTTCTTTACGAAAATTTACATTTTTTGATAAACCAGTTTCAAAAAACACTTTTTGTTTTTTAACTAAAAGTTTTATTTCCTGTGCTTCCATCTTTTTCTCCTTTAATATTTAAATTTCAATATTTTTCTAAATAATATCTCAAAATCTTTCTTGTCAAAAATTTTGGGTACTGGATACAATGGAAATGATTCCTTATAAGCTCTTTCAATCATTAAGCGTAAATTATCCTCATTATCTATAATAATAAAGTCAGGAATATCCATATTCTTATTCATTAATTTAATTCTATCAATAAATTTATTAGCTTTAATACTTTCTGAATCACTTTCTTCACCAATATGAACATAACTTGCTAGTTCAGCCAATCTCTTTTCAACATGTTCTTTATAATATCTAAGAACATGAGGTAAAATTATCGCGTTTGCAAATCCATGTGGGACTTGATAAAATCCTCCTAAAGTATGGGCAATTGCATGAATATTACCAACATATGCTCTCGTAAAAGCAAGTCCTGCATAATATGATGCTTTCAGCATATTTTCTCTTAATACTAAATTATTGCCATCTAAGTAACTTTTTTCTAAATCTCTAAAAATAATTTTAACCGCTTCAATTGCATACTTCTTTGTTTCTTTTGTATTACTTCTTCCGATATAAGCTTCAATTGCATGTGTCAAAGCATCCATTCCTGTTGTAGCAGTTAAATGAGAAGGAAGTTTTTTTAATAATAAAGGATCATGAATTGCAATATTAGGAATTAATACCGGATCATTAATTGCATATTTTTCATGAGTATGTGAATCTGTCACAACAGCAGCTAAAGTTGCTTCACTACCTGTTCCTGCTGTTGTTGGAACAACAATTAAGAAAGGAATTTTTTTACCAACTTTCAATTCACCCTTCATTTTTGAAATTGATTTATTTGGACGAGCGATTCTCGCTCCTACTGCTTTTGCACAATCCATTGCTGTGCCTCCACCAAAACCCAAAATTCCATCACAATTTTTTAATAAATATAATTCTCTAGCTTCTTCAATATTTTCAATTGTAGGATTAGGAACAGTTTTATCGTATATAACATATTTGAGTTTATTCTTTTCCATTTCCTTCAAAAATTGGTCCATTAGACCCAATTTAACAATTCCTTGATCAGTAACAATTAATATGCAATTAATATTATTAGCTCCGATAATATTTGGAAGTTCTAAAAGGGAGTTAACACCACTAATCAATAATGGTTTTCGCCATTTTAGAAAATAAGAAAAAATTTTAAAAATAGTTTGATATACTCTTGCATATATTTTTTTCATAAGCAGATACCTCCTTATGTATACATTATAAACTATATAAACTAATATAACAACAAATGACATTAAACAAAAAAAGCCATAAATAAATTTATGACTTTTTTTTATATTATTTACTTGCTGCTTTAATCATTAAATTAGTCATTTTATTAGAAAAAGAAACAGGATCTTTTAATGGGAACCCTTCAATCATTAATGCTTGTTGATATAATAAATCAGCAAAATCTTCTAAATCTGAATCATTATCATTAAATAAATTTTCCAATGATTTAAACATTTTATGATTTGGATTTATTTCTAATACTCTAGAAGCCTTAAATTGCTCACTATTAGGTAAATGTGAAAGTGCTTTTTCCATTTCAAAAGAAACTCCATCTTCAGATACTAAACAAACAGGTGCATCAGTTAATCGTTTTGATAATCTAACATCAACAACGTCTTTTTCTAAAAGAGTTTTTAATTTATCTAATAAATCTTTATGATCAACTGTTAATTCTTCAATCTTTTTATCTTTAATTTCATCTTTTAAACCAAGATCTCCTTGATTAATAGATTTAAATTTTTTCTTCTCATACTCACCAAGCATACTAATTGCAAATTCATCAATATCATCATTAAATATCAAAACATCAAACCCTTTTTTCTTTATTAAATCCATTTGTGGAAGAGAACTTGCCGATACTTTATTTTTTGATGATGCATAATAAATATACTCTTGTTCTTTAGGCATATCTTTTACATACTCACTTAATGTAACGTAAGCATCTTTATTAATTGTTTCATAGATTAATAAATCTTTTAATAAATCTTTGCTAGCACCAAATTGATCATATACACCATATTTAATATTAACGCCAAATTGTTTAAAGAATTCGATATATTTTTCTCTATCATTTTTTAATAACTTTTCTAATCGAGATAAAATTTTCTTTTCAACATTTTTACCTATTTTTTCTAAATCAGTTGTTTTTTGCAATACTTCTCTACTAATATTTAAAGGCAAATCACTTGTATCAACAAGTCCTTTTATAAATCTTAAATAATCCGGAACTAAATCTTTACATTTATCCATTATAAAAACACCACGTGAATATAATTGTAAACCTTTTTCATATTTCTCTGAATACATATTTTGTGGAGCATGTTTTGGGATAAATACTAATGCTGTATAATTTAAATTTCCTTCAACATTTAATAATAAATGAGTAAACGGATCTTCATAGTCATAATACTTTTTACGATAAAAACTATTAATTTCTTCTTCTTTTTGTTCTTTTTTAGGTTTTTTCCATAATGGAACCATTGAGTTTAATATTTCAATTTCAGTAACTTCATCATATTCTCCTGAAATCTTTTCACCTTTTTCATCTAACTTAGGAACAGATTTACTTACCTCCATTTTAATTGGATATCTTACATAATCTGAATATTTTTTTACTAAATCTCTTAATGTAAATTCTTCTAAATAGTGATCATATTCATGAGACTCTTTTTCTTCTTTTAAATATATTACTACTTCAGTTCCTCTATCAGTTTTATCTATTTCTTCAATTTTATATGATTCAACACCATCTGAAGAAAACATATAAGCTTTATCACTAAATGGAGATTTTGTTTTAACCTTTACTTTACTTGCAACCATATAAGCTGAATAGAAACCTACACCAAATTGTCCAATCAGTTCTAACTGCTCCTCTTTTTTTGCTTTATCCATTTTTTCTAAAAATTCTTTTGATCCACTTTTAGCAATTGTGCCTAAACTATTAATCAACTCATCATGAGTCATTCCAATACCATTATCTTTAATAGTAATTGTTCTATTTTTTTCATCTCTTTCTATAATAATAGAATAATTTCCTTCTCTATCTAATGACTCATCAGTAAGAGAAGAAAAATGATGTCTATCTATAGCATCACTTGCATTAGAAATAATCTCTCTTAAGAAAATATCTTTGTGTGTGTAGATAGAATTTATCATTAACTCTAATAAACGTTTTGATTCTGTTTTAAATTTTTTTAATTCTGCCATATTTTTTCACCTCACTATTTTAATTATACATTCCTTATTATACCTTAAAATATTAGCACTGTCAAGTAAAGAGTGCTAAATATTTAATAAAAAAAAGCTTTTTGGGCTTATTTTGCATATAATTTATACAAAACCCAAAAAGCTAAACGAGAAGGTAAAATTTTATATAAAAATAACAAAACCTTATAATTAAACCCGACAGCTTTAATGACTTTAGGATTTTTCCTGTTAATTATTTTTTCAATTACTTTTGTGACCCTTATAGGATCCATCCCGTTTAATTCATCTTTTTCCATTTTAGAAACTGACCTATTAATTCTATTTTGATAAATATCATCACCAAGAACTTCTTTTTTTCTGTTCTTTGTAAACTCAGTTTTTGTATCCCCTGGTAAAACACAAGATACTTTTATTCCAAATGGCTTAACTTCCATTGCTAATGTTTCACTTAACTTTAAAACTCCGCTTTTAGTTATACTATAAAAAGATTGAAAAGGAATTGGAATTATACTAGCAACAGAGCCAATATTAATAATCTTTCCTTTTGTCTTTCTTAAGAAAGGCAAAGAAACTTGAACCATATTAACAATACCATTAATATTTACATCAATAATGTGATTAATTTCTTTAGTACTATTAAATTCTAACGCTCCACTAATTCCCATTCCAGCATTATTAATAATTACATCAATTCTTCCTTCAGAATCAATAATCTTATTAATCGCTTCAATTACTTGATTTTTAATAGTAACATCACAAGCTAGATATTTTATAGAATTATTTTCTCTAATAGTACGAGAAAGACTATATACAACATTACCTTTCTCAGCTAAATAATTAGCAGTAACTCCGCCAATACCTGATGTAGCCCCTGTGATTACTATTACTTTCACTTTATAACTCCTTTATTAATTATTTATAATGCTTATTTTGCTTCTTCTTTATTTGCTAAAAGTTCTTTAATGTCCATTAATAACTCTTCAACAGTTGGTTTAGGCTCAGCAACAACTTCAAGTTCTGCTGCAACAGCATCAATTTCTTCTTGCTCTTTTGCACTTAGCTGAACACCTTTAGCTTTTTTCTTTTCTAATCTAGCAATAGCTTTCTCTTTTTTTCTCTTAGCGCCTTCTCTTAAATTATTTAATAATTTAATAATTGCAAAAATAACAAAAGCAATAATAAGGAAATCTAAAATTGCTTGTAAAAATGCGCCCCATTTTAACAATACTGTTCCATCAGCATAAATTGGCAATCCACTTGGATCAACTCCAGTTTCAGAACCCCTCATAATTAATACTGCAGATTTTACATCGAACTTAAATACTAAACTAATAACAGGCATAAGCATGTCGTTTACTAAACTATTAACGATTTCTTTAAAAGCACCACCAATAATTATACCAACAGCAAGGTCCATTACATTTCCGCGTTGAATAAATTGTTTAAACTCTCCGAAAAATTTTTTCATTGTATTTCTCCTTCTTAATAATTATATCATTATTTATAAAAAAACAAAACATTTTAATCAAAATGATAAAAAAGAATATATAGTATAATAAAGTAGAAATAGCATTAGAGAGTTAAACATAAATTTTAAAAAACATAAGATAGAAAAAAGATTGTAGGCATAGTTATATATAGATCTAAAAACTTTTAATTAGTATATAAAATAATAGACTAAGAGACAGAAGAATATAATTATAAGAAAAAAAATCGATAAAACGACTTTCTGGGTATTTGTAGATATAAAACCTTAAATTTATATCACAAGCAAGCAGTCAAAAGATTTAATTACCCTATATACTAAAAAAGATAAAAATGGATATAAAAGTAAAGTTTGACGTGGAGATAAATATCAAAAAAAATTTATAAATAATAATAATATTTTATTGTAATATATTATGAAGATTACTTAATAAATACACAAATTATATATTTCATAAAAATAAAAATGCTCGTCAAATAAATGACGAGCATCTTTATTTAAATAGCATAACAGAGAGGATTTGTAAATCTTACTGACTTACACTCTAATTTTATCATATAGTCTATTTAGCTTCATCTAATATGCATTTTATAAATTAATTGTTTTAATCAACATTGTTAAATATTTCTCAGGTTCTTTTATTGATTCTTCTAAAGTGCAAATTTCAGGAACAATTGCATAAGTTTTTACTCCCAATTTATCTTTTAATTCATTAGCACCACAAATGACAATTAGTTTATCCTTATTTCTAGTTTGATCAATAACACTCTTAATTGCTTTTCCATATAAAGTTTGCTCATCTATCTTTCCTTCACCAGTAATTATTAAATCATAATTATCTTGTATTTCTTTATAATTAATATTCTCGAGTATAAAATCACTCCCTTTAATCATTTTTGCATTAGCAAACTTCATCAACCCATAGGAAACTCCACCACTTGCTCCAGAACCAATTCTATCAATGTAATAATTATCATGATTAAAATTAATAAAACTTTTAATATTGTTTTCCAACTCTTCTAAATCTTTTGCTCCTTTTTGTAAACCAAAAGTATAAGTAGCTCCAAATTTTCCTAACAACTTATTATCTACATCCCTAAGTACATTTATATTAACATCTTTTATTAATTTTGTAATCTTTACTGTATTAATATTTATTATATCTTTTAAATCATTATTATTTAAAGCTTTATTGTTAGTATACAAACCTAAAGCAGTTAGTAATCCAATTCCTAAATCATTTGTTGAAGAACCACCAATACCAAGATATATATTTTTATATCCTCTATCTATCGCATCTTTAATAACTAATCCTAATCCATATGTTGATGTATAAAGAGGATTCCTTCTCTCTTCTTCAAGCATATTAAGACCACAAACTTTTGCTAATTCAATAAAAGCTTTTGTACCATACACTCCATATTCAACATATATTTCTCTTAAAATAGCATCATATGTATTAACTGAAATCATTTTTAAATCTATAAAAGATTTAACAGCATCAATAAATCCTTCACCACCATCAGATAATGAAATTATATCTACTTCATGTTCCTTTAATTCACTTTTAATAATATTTCCAATTTCTTTTGAAGAAAGACTCCCTTTAAAGGAGTCACTAATAACTAGTATTTTCATATTATTTTAATTCAGCTCCAAAAGGAAATAAAGATAATAATCCAATTTTAAACCATTGAATCCCAAAAGGTATTCCTATAATTGTTATACAAAAAAACAGCGCCAAAGCAAAACAAGAAAGCATCAATTCCCATCCAAAAAATATAGCCCATAATATATTAGCTATTGGATGTTCATTAAATAAAACGTCAATATCAGTTCCCATTGGCCATAAAACAAACTTACCAACTTTAAAAGCTTGTAACCCAAAAGGAATACCAATTATAGTAACACATAATAATATACCCAAAAGATAAAAAGCAATTGCCATAAAAAAACCACCAAAAATAAGCCAAATCAAATTCCCAATAATTCTCATTATTTAACTCTTGTATACTCAATACATGATTATAGTATATTGAGCATAATCTTCCTTTCTTCATATTTTTATATTATAATCTTAATAAGGCACTGTGGATTTGTTTCATTTTTTTGTAGCTAGACTACCAAAGGAGAATCTTACCACAGTTCCTATTTTTTACTATCAATAAGTTATCTAGCGCTAGACGCTCTATCACAAGAATATGGAAATAGGAATCTCGTGTCAAACATCAGTGCCAAATAAAAGGAGAGGTGATACCATGTACTTAGTCGGTATTGATATCGCTAAATACAGTCACCAATGCTTCATAGCTACTGAAGCTGGTGAGGTTATCAAAGAATTTTCTTTCGATAACAATTTCGATGGTTTTAATGTGCTGCTAAAGTCCCTCAAATCTTTAGATCAATTTCAAGATATTAAAATAGGTCTTGAATCAACTGGGCATTATGGAAACACATTAAAACAGTTCATATGTGCAAAAGGTTATACTTTTGTGGAGTTTAACCCTTACCTTGCCAAACAGTTTTTTAAATCCACCACAATTAGAAAAACTAAAACAGACAAAGTTGATGCACGGTTACTATCTAGTATGTTAGCCTCAGTTGATTACAAGACTCTACATACTAAATATTATCACATTAATGAATTAAAGTCATTAACTAGAGCTAGAGATTCATTAATTTGTGAACGTTCTAATTACTTAGTACAGATAACTAATGCTTTAGATGTCGTTTTCCCTGAATATAAATCTTTTTTTAACAATAAATTAAGCAAGACTGCACTTTTTTTACTGTATAAGTATAATAGTAGGGATAAGATTGCGAAGATAACTAAAGAGCAATATAAGAAAATAAGTAATATTTCTATGGGGAAGTTTAGTTATCCTAAATTTTTAAATCTTAAAGAATTAGCTAGAAAGTCTATTGGAGTAGATAATGAAGCAAGTTTCTTTTTAATTAAAATTTTTATAAATTTAATTAATTCATTAAATGAGAACCTTGAGAAAATTGAAAAAGAAATTGAAGCATTAATGAGCATGATTAACACTAAGTTAACTACTATTCCTGGAGTATCAATATTCTCCGCAGCAACCATACTAGGTGAAATCGGTGATATCTCTAAGTTTTCATCTCCTGCAAAGTTAATTGCCTTTACTGGGTTTGATATTGCAATCTATCAATCTGGTGAAAAAGAGTTTTACGGTAAATTAGTAAAACGAGGATCACCATTGCTTAGAAAAACTATTTGGAATTTAGTCTTAGGATCAATAAGACTTATTCCTCAAATCACAGATTATTATCATCGTAAGAGAGAACAAGGTAAACATCATAAAGTAGCCTTTTCTGCAATTTCAAGAAAACTAATTCGATTAATATATCACATAGAATCAAACAAAATTGATTTTGATATAGAACAATATAGATAAAATAGTGTGTAGCTAGCTATTAAATCTTATATATTTTTTAAATTGGCCTATTTTGTAGGTTTTTTAACTACGCATATTTTTTTAAAATCTATTTACTTGACTTGTCAATAGTTATCTCCTTTATATAATAATCTATTATTGCTTGAGTTCCCATTTCGCTATAACCTCTGTCTGATAACTCTTGAAACATATCACGAACTGTGTGAAGCATTTTTAAATTTACACCTTTACTTTCACTTTCATTAATGGCTAAATTCATATCTTTAATAAAATGTTTAATAAAAAATCCTGGTGCATAATCATTCGCTAATGCTCTTGGAGCCATATTAACCATTTGCCAAGATCCCGCACTTCCACTACCCCAAACATTAATCAATAGTTTAGGGTCAATATTATTTTTAATTGCATAAGTTATTGTCTCACACATACCACTAATTGCCCCAGCAATAGCAATTTGATTAGCAAGCTTTGCATGTTGACCACTTCCACTATCTCCAACATATTGAATAACTTTCCCCATAGCTTTAAAAACAGGTAAACATTTTTCATAAATTTCATAATCTCCACCTACAAAAATAGTTAATTCTCCCTTAACAGCTCCCAAATCCCCACCAGTAACAGGGGCATCCAAACTACTAATACCCTTCTCTTTAGCTATAGCATATATCTTTTTAGCAAGTGTTGGACTAGATGTAGTCATATCAATAATAATTTTATCACTATCAAAATTAGGAATAATTTTATCATGATCCAAATAAACTTCTTCAACATCACTAGGATATCCCACTATTGTAATGACAACATCAACATTTCTTACTAACTCTTTAATACTTTCTTTAAAAATAAACCCTTCAGTAATTAAATCCTGAACACTATCCATATTTCTAGCATATACATTTACTAAAAATCCACACTTAGCAAGATTTCTAATCATATGTTTCCCCATTACACCTGCTCCAATAAAACCAATTTTCAAAAAATCACCTCATTTTTTTTATATACTTATATAATATACAAAAAAAGACATTTAAGCAATAAATTATAATTAATAAAAGGCAAAGCCCGAAACGAACTTTGCCTTTTATTTTGCTTTTTTATTAAAAATTATAAATAAATTTTTTCCTAGTTACTAAATCTTTATTTAATTGAGATCATTTTTGGTTGTTTCTCAGGTTTCTCACTAACATCAGGTAAAGTAACTGTCAATATGCCATCTTCATACTTTGCCTGAATTTCTTCTTGAGTAATTTCTCCTACATAAAAGCTTCTAGAGCAAGTTCCAAAATATCTTTCTTTTCGCAAATATTTTGTTTTTTCATCATTATCTTCTGTTTCTCTTACTTTTGTTGCTTCTATTGTTAAATACTCATCCTTTAGAGTAATTTTAATATCTTCCTTTTTAAATCCAGGAAGATCAATATCCAACACATAATCACTTCCCACTTTTTTGATATCTGTTTTCATAACACTTGCAGTTGGTCTTAAAACAGGATTAAAAAAGTTTTCAAACAAATCATCATTAAATAAATCTCTACCTTCTCTTTTAATTAAACTTAACATATCTTTCACTCCTTTTTTTATATATTAGCACTTAAGTATCTCTTGTGCTAATTGTATTATATCACATATTTTAGCACTGTCAAGTGTTATGTGCTAATTTTTAAAAATATTTTAAAATTTTTTAATTTAAACATACTTTTATAAACTATTTATTCTGTTTATATATTTATTTATATCAAACTTTCTTTCTAAACCTTTATCATTCATATATCTAAGTTTTCCAAATATATTTCTTTCTTTCCACGGCCTATCATGTTTTCCAAAACACCAAGCAATACCAGCATAACTATTTGCATCTCTACCATCAATAAAATATTTATTATTCAATAACACTATAATATTATAAGCTTCTTCAAATGTAGGAGTCCATTCAATTATTTTTTTCGCCCAATACATTCTCATATAATTATGCATATATCCCGTTTCAAGCATTTCTTTCATGGCTGCATTAAAATAAATATCATGCGTCTTTAACTTTATCATTTCACTAATACTATATATATATTCTTTTTTATCATTTGCATGCTCATTCATGGTTTTATATGCCCAAGATTCTGTAATAAACGAAAAATTATCATAATATTTGTTATAAGTCACATAATTATATGCTAATTCTCTCCTAATTAAAACTTGTTCAATAAAACTATCTGCTACATTTTTATCTATTTGCTTATTGCTTATAGCTTGTAAAACATGCTCCAATATTTCCAAGGAAGAAATTTGGCCAAAATGAAGATAGATTGATAACTTTGATGTCAAATCTAAACCTGGATCACTAGAAGCAAGATAATAATTAAGCTTATTATTAATAAAATCATAAAGAATTTTTTTAGCTTGACTGTATCCACCAATAAAAACTTCACTTTTAAAAACAGAGTCATCCACATTTATAACTGAATATAAGGATTTAATATCAATGTTTTGATAATTAAGTTTTGTTTTATTTTCCACTTCTTTAAGGTTGTGAAAATCTAAATAATCTAAATACATTTTTGTTATTTTAGGCCTTATAGTATATGCTCCA
>Ga0265293_10001725_pt1 | contig 46414 bp, 61 predicted proteins | sample Munlanlewell138R_FD_192505 | JGI IMG/M metagenome (GOLD analysis project Ga0265293, IMG submission 192505) | Leachate microbial communities from a municipal landfill in Southern Ontario, Canada - Leachate well 138R | ecosystem: Engineered > Solid waste > Landfill > Unclassified | place: Canada... | reverse complement strand
GAGGTCGTGGACGGTCTGCCGGCGCACGTTCGCCAGGACAAGGCCGACCCACTCCGGAGAGTCGATTCCGGTGACGAGCCACGTGGTCATGCGGCGGACGCCACCCAGAGGTGCCCTCGGATCGTCCAGTCTCGCCCGGCCGTGTACGGCGTCCAGAGCAGTCGGACCTGTCCCGACGACACGCTGAATCGGCACTCGGCGAGTCGCTGCTCAGCCGCCCCGGCGGACGCAATCAGTGTCTGCTCGCGGCGGGCGGAGCCGGCATCAGGCGTGTTCGTGGCGCTGTACTGCACAGCCAGTAGCCACTCCTCGCACCCTAGGTACCCGCCGCCGGACACGGAGGACGTGAAGGTGAATTTCCCGGTCAGGACACGCCACGCGGCAATCGTCGCACCGTGCGGCTGACGCGGTAGCGGCGACAACTGCGCGGACGCCGCCACTGCCGGGAAGTACCCAAAGAACTCGACGATGTTCGCTGCCATCAAAGCACCGTGAGTAGGGTGGGCGCGACGGTCCTGCGCCCGCTCTCCGTGACGCAGCAGAGCGTGTCGTGGTAGCGATAGAACCCATGCTCACCGCTACTGGTGAGGGTAGCCGCAGAGGTGATCGCCGCAAAGAGCAGTAGATCGTCTGCCAGACGCAACGCACCGTTGTACGTGTAGAGCCCCGACTGGGAATAGGCGACGAGGCCGAGGGTTGCCAACCCAGACTCACCAATGAACAGGAAGTCCCCAAGCCCTGACAGCTTCATCAGCCGGAGGTCAGCCGTGCCTGCGTGGTTCCGTGAGTAGATCCCGTCCTCGTCGCTCAGGCGGACGGCGCCCGTGGTCGCGGGTTTGGCGCCGAACTTGATGTAGGCAGCCGTCCGTGTGCCGTTCGCGAGGAGGTACTGCGTGTGGTCGTCGTCACCAAGTCCACTCATCCCGCCGTGGTCGGTGATCAGTGCTGACGACGTCCACGACAGATTCCCGACGGAGTCGCACTGGAGCAGCCTCGTCCCGCCCGGAAGCGAGGTCGGCATCGTCAGCGAGTAGGTCGCCGTCAGCGCGGGCGCGGCCAGGCCCACGAAAAAGGTCCCCGCTGGGTTCCAGAGCCGGAGCGCCATCCCCGCGTTGACGGAGACGTTGCCGCTGTCGTCGTAGCTCGGCGCGTTCGTGCCGCCCTGGATGACCTTGCCCGTCTCGCCATCGAAGCGGGCGATGACGTTGTCCGCGGCCCCGTCCGGTCCGGAAACGTCCCCCCTCGCCAGTTGGTGCGACTCGCCGTCGGAGTCGGTGAAGAATGGCCGCGTGGGCGCGCCCGACTCGGCGCCCTCGGCGACCCAGAAGGCGCCGGTTTCGCTCGCGCTGTCGAGCTCGGGCGGCGCGGGTTGCGCGTTGTGCTCGAGCACCACGTCTCGGTGCAGCTTGCTCGTCGCCATCAGTAGTCCTCAGAGCCCGTACTTCGCCGTGAGCCACGCGATGTGCGCCTGATCGAGCGTGCCGCCCACAGGCACATGGCGGAACGACCAGAACGACTGGTTGAGCGAACACGTGCTTTGCGCCGGCGGCAGGCCGATCCCACCCGGGAAGCCCCCGAGCGTGGCCGTGTCGAAGAGCGTCGCATCGTGCCGCTGGTAGACTTGGCTGGACGACACCGTGCCCACGCGGACGAGGATGGCGTCGCCCGCGTAGTAGGCGGCGAACAGCGTCCGGCCCCCACTGCCGTGTGGCAGTGACGCCCGGACCTCTGCGGCGGCGTGCTCGCGTGCTGCGAGGACCCAGTTGCCGTCGCAGAATCCGGCGATCTGGTACCGTTGGACCGCTGCGCCGGGCGCCGTCGTCAGTGCGAAGACCGGACGTAGCACTTCGTCCTCGATCTCCGGCGGGGTGGCGATGCAGTAGAAGGCCCACGGGGCCCCCGCGGCGGACAACTCCCGCACGAGGTCATAGCCGCCACCAGGCTCCACGATGTCGAGGTAGCGCTGCTGCCCATGTGGCCCCTCCCACCCGGAGAAGATCGCCCCCCCCGTCCCGACGCCAGGCGTCAACGGGTTGGTGTCGAGGAGAGGCTGCTGGAAGGGCGCCGCCGTCTGGACGGCCATCGCGGTGCGGCGAGCCCCCGTCGAGGCGATGCTGCGGATCCGTGGCTGCCACAGCAGCGCGCCGGGAACGCCCGCGCGCGTTGCGGCGACCGTGACCGCGACGTTGGCGCTACCGGACCAGTAGAGACTCGCGTCTGCGTCGCAGACCGACACGCCACACCGAAGGCCCCCCGCGCTATCGGCCTCTACCCAGCACCACCAATAGCCGTCCCCCGCAGCGAAGAGCCCGTGGTCGGCATACGCGATCCCGCTCGATGAACCGAGAAGGCCCGCGGCCAGGTCGAACCACGCGCGGCACTGGGACTCCCCGAGCGAAAGGCAGACGATGGTCGCCTCTCGCTGGTGAAGGCACAGGTAGAAGCGCTGCCGACCCCGCGTTGACGCCGGCGCCGGACTGAGCATAGCGCTGTCCCCCGCCGCCGTCTGGGTCAGGTCCCACGTGCCCGCGTTCCAGACCGCGCCGAGGATGCCGGTCCAATCCTCGAGCTCCGGCATCAGCCGGGCGTTCTCGACCGCGCAAACGCCCTGCGCCTGGAAGTCGAACCCGAGCGCCAGGCTGACCGGCATCGAGCTCGCGCCGCTCGGGTCGAGCCCCGCCAGCTTCGCCTTCTCCTCGGGGGAGAGAAACCCCGGGGCCTCCGTCGTCGCCAGGTCGTGCAGCGATCCGCCCGGCTGGTCGCCGTGCGCGTGGCGATGGTCCCGGAGCACGTAGTCCGTCGCCGTGCCGGGGTGATTCGTGAGGCCGATCGTTACCGGCGTTCCGACGGCCCGCGCAGCAGCGAGTCCATCCTCGAGCTCCCCGAGCTCGTTGTCGATCCCCGCCAGGTGGGCGGTGAGGTCGTCCTCGTCAAACGCTTCCGGCGGCGAGGCGTCCGGCGTGTAGTGGGTCGGATCCCAGTCGATGTCGATGCGGTCGCCGTCGAGGTCGTCGAGATCGAGCTCGATCGTGACGTCGGTGGCCCCGAGGCTCGGGTTGTCCGCGACCTGGACGCCGGAGCCGAGGAAGTTGATCCGCTGGTGCTGCGGATACAGCACCCCCTCCCAGAGAACCCGCTTGATCCCGGTGTAGAGGTCGTCGATCCAGGTCATGGCCGGCGGCCTTCCTTACGGCGCGAGGCGCTCGCTGATGGCGTGAAGGTAGGTGTCGTTGCCAAACGCCAGGTAGCTGCCGACTCGCCGCAACTGGATCCCGAAGGCGGCTCCGTTGCCGATGCCCCAGGCTTCGTCCCACGTCGCCCCTCCGTCCCGCGTGACGACTACGTTGCCGTCTCCATAGCCGCCGCCCAGTTCGCACGCCCCGACGAACCATTCGGACCCCACGACGGCGATTCCCCATGCGCGGTACGGGGTGTGCGGCCCGCGTGTTGGCACGGCCGTTCCAATTGCCGCAAGAGCATCAGCCAGGGGGTTAACCAGCGCCCACACGCGGGTTAGTTGACCAGCCAGCTCCGCCGCCTCCGAATCGAGCGTGAGTACCCATCGCGCCCCCACGGTGTCATATGCCAGGCCAGTCACGGTGTAGGCGTCCGCATGCATGGCCGAGATCGCGCGGCGGTTCCAGGTGACTCCGCCGTCTAACGAGTAGGCCCACTGGATGCCGTCGAGCGGGGCTACCAGCACATATTTTCCGGTTGGATCCGTGGCCACCTTCCCCCAGGCGTTGGCGGTGCTGCTTCCGGCCGCGCTCTCCGTCCACGTCACGCCGTCCGCGCTAAGGTTGATGCGTCCCGCGGGACCCGCGACCCCTCCGACGGCTACGAATCGCCCGCCGTTGTACGGCGTCCACACTACGTCGCGCGCGGTGGTGATGCTGGCCAGAGCGTACCTTTGGCAGTGTAGCGACACCTCGAAGCGCTGGCAGTACTGTCCGCACACGATCACGGCGACATCTGCTCCGTCGTAGGCGCCGCGTGCGTCCGAGCCGTCGGCCGCGCCCATAGTGAAGTCCACCGCGAACGCGCCGAAGAAGCCGTTGCTGCTGGCCAGGTCCGGCGCCACGAGCGGGACTAGATCGTAGTTGGCGGCTCTGTACAGGATCACCGAGCCGGCGCGTTCGTGCACCACCGCCGCCATCGCCGGAGCGTTGAAGAACCGCATTGGCACCGCGCGCCGCCGCATCTGGTAGAGGTACTCCGCCCGGTTCGCGTGCGTCTGCAGCACCTCGAGCATCCCAGCGCTGTTCGGGGAGTCGGTCCCCGCAACCGTGAGCGGGGTGTCGAACGTCGGAACCGGGGTGATGGGAGTCGGCATGGTTCAGAACCCGTAGGTGAAGTTGCTCAGCGAAACGTTGTCGTCCCACTGCTCGCCGAGAGCGGCCCAGTCGTCCCAGGTCGCGGGCATGTTCCAGTCCCAGAGGCGCCCGGTGACAACGAAGACGACCCCGGCGCAGACGATGTGGGCGGGACGGAAGCGGCGCACGATGCGCCGGAGCGCCACCAGATCCGAGCTCTGGATAGACGCGGTGTTCTCATGCGTGGCCGGCGGGAACACGAGCCAGAACCGCGACCAGTATTCCGACCGCGGCGGCGCCCCGACGTCCTGCGACTCGAGCAGAAGGGGCGGCGTCGTCTCGTCGTCGAGTCCGAACGCACGGATCTGCCCGAGCAGGCCGTCTTCGTGGACCGTGCCGGCGAGCGTCCAGGCGTCCCACGCCAATAGGAGTCGTTCGCGCCAGTTGGCGTCGAGTTCCGCAGGGCCGCGTTCGAGGAGCCGATCGGCGCCGGCGTAGCCGAGGGCGTCCGTCGGCATGTGCTCGATGAAGCGGCACCGCACGGCATAGGACGCTCCATCAGCGATGGCGTTCAGCAGATGGGCAACGACCTGGACGAATCGGATCTCGTACTCGCCCGTCTTCAGACGCGGCGGGACGAGGTCCAGCAACCAGGAGGTGAAGTTCTTCTTGGCCATCACGCCGCCGTGAAGTGAATCCCGGGGTAGGACGGGTCAGCCGTGGCGACCTCGTACGGGAGGAGCGTGTGGTCCCCAGTTGTGAGCGACACGCGGACCACACCAGGGACCGCACGAAGCGCCTGCTCGAGCTCATCGCGGAAGATGCCACGGGTGCCACCCCACTCCGTTCCTCCGATGGGGGCGGCGGCAAGAATCGCGTCGATGGCAGTGCGACCGGCTGCCTCCGCTGCGCCCACGGTCACCCCGTACACCCAGACCGTCCCCGTTGGAACGATCACACGCGCGACGGCCGAGAGCGTGGTCAGCGCGCAAGACACCCCCCGCCGGGGCTGCAGCTCCGCGTCGACCGCCGTGACCACAGACCCACTGACCGGGCCCTCCGGACCGGCGAGGTAGACCCGGATCGTCCCTGCCCCGTCGGGGTTGTCGATGTCGCAGTAAGCCCGGGTGACGCCGGGGCGGGCCTCGCCCGTGAATGGGTCCGTCGTGGCGAGAAACTCGTAGGCGCCACCGGGGAGATGCTCCGGGCCCGAGAGCGTCGGCCATCGGTTGCGGCAGCGGTTCTTCAGCTCCGGATCCGACTCCTCGTTGAGCCCCTCGGTGACGACTGCGATGTTGTCGCACATCACGCCCGGCAGCGCGGTCACCATCACGGACGCCGCGTGGAGGGCGACGTTGTAGGCCGCGCCGGGGCTCTCGGCCTTGATGGTGACGGCGAGCGTCCCGCCGGCCGCGAGCGATCCTCCCGTCGTGTTGTTGAATCGGTACCCGGACCCCGGACTAGCGGATGTCGAAACCCAGACCTGCCCGGGGACGATGGTGTACGGGGGCGACCCCGCCGCGCTCGTCAGCAGCAGGGTCTGGTAGGTGTAGCTCGCCGGCCGGCGCGTGAGCCCGAACCAGGATTTGGCCAGGAGCGTCAGCCAATCGCCGGAGGCGAGGTCGAGGAACCCGCCACGCGCGATCTGCTGCACGACCTCGGAGAGCCCAGTCAGCCCGCGAGCGCACGCCCGGGTGAGCGTGTGGAAGCCGCCACCGGAGCGCCAGGAGTCAACGGCGAACCCCGCCGTGCGGAAGACGTCGAGGAAGGACGCGAGATTCTCCGACTCGGTGATCCGAGTGCAGAGGGCGGCGAGCGAGACGGGGACGATCATTGGGTCAGCACCTCGACGGTGAAACCGTCATTCCAGACCGAGATCACGAGCTTGAACGGGCCGTCGCCGTCCTGGAGATCCAGGACCAGCCGCAGGCGTCGCTTGGTGCCGTCGATCGCCTCGAGCTCTAGCGTCGCCCGCGCTGCGACTACGCGGTCGTCCTTCAGCGCCTCGAGCTCGCACCGCCCCGCGATGGCACCGAGCTGCGCCTCGGCGACGGACTCGTTCAAGAACTGGCGCAGGTCGTAGCCGTAGCCGCGGTCGGTGAAGAGCGACCCCTCCGGGGTGCGGAAGCGCCAGGAGATGTCCAGGGCTAGGAGCGCGCGTCCGCTGAGGAGCGACCCCACGGCGTCAAAGTCGCCGAGATCCGTGCCTAGATGTGCCATGGGTTGCGGGGACCGGCGGCCGTGGCCAAGATCGAGGAATGCGCGCGGGGCTCGTGATCGGTCTGGTGGTCTTGGTGGGGTGTGCTGGTGAGGCGGAGGAGGTGGACGGCTCCAGCTCGCCCGCTCCTGGCGTCACCGGTGGGGAGGCGGGTGCGCCCGCCGTCAGCGCGGCAACCGGTGGCGGTGCTCCGGCGCCGGCGTCCGGCGGCTCCCTGCCGGCAGACCCTACGGGCGGCGCCCCGACCGCTTCGGGCGGAACCGGGAGCGGCGCCCCGGGCGGCGCGGGAGCGGCGGTCGGCAGCGGCGGCACCGTGGGGGAGGGCGGCGCGGAAACCGGCTCCGGTGGCCTGGTGACGGGCGGCTCGGAGGACGGCGGCGGAGAGGGTGGCGCGGAGGGGCCGGCGACGGGCGGGGCTTCCGCCACCGGGGGGGCCGCAGCGGGCGGCGAGGCGCCCGGAGGCGAGAGTTCCGGGGGCGCGGACACGGGTGGGATGGGTCCGGTAGCCGGTGGCTCAACTACCGGAGGAGCGGAACCCGCCGCGTGCACCTACACGTGCACCACGACGACCACGGACGCTGAAGGCGTGACGAGTGCCAGCACGACTAGGAGCACCTACGATCCGTGCGTTGCCGGGCTCGCGGAGTCGTCCCGGTGCACGCAGACCGAAAGCGTCGCCATCGCCACCGTGTGCTCCATTGACCGCGAGCCGGAGCCAATCGCATGCGAGCCGCTCGGGGGGGCTACTCCCGATCCCGTTGGCTCGGGCGAGTGGGTCGTGTCCGGTTCCTGCGTGCGGCTCGTGTTCGCATCCTGCCAGCCGGTTACTGAAGTCGAATCTTGCGGTGGATGCCCCGTGCCACCGTACCCAGCCTATGGGCGCTACTGCGCGTGGAGCGGTACCACATGGGACATGTGGGCTTGCCCATCAAGCAGAAGCAACTGCGATGGTCGCGACGAGAACGGGTGCGAGACGGGGATGGCGATCGGCACGCAATGTGTCGATTTGACAGCACCCTCCACTGCGCACCCCATCGACGGATCATGCGTCTGGGGCGACTACGGCCTCACCCACGAGGGCGAGCCGTGCGATGACTGCTACGACTGCGTGCCGGTCTGCGTGGACTAGCCCGTCGCCAGTACCATCCCGAGCCTTTCCCAATCGCTCGGGGTCGCGCAGGCCAGGACGAGGGCCTGGACCGCCTGCGCGGCTCCACCACCTGCTCTCGCGTCTAGCCCGTCCGAATCGCCACCGACACCGCCGCCCACGCCTCGGGCGTCGTGCACACCAGGGCTACCGCGTTGCACGCGCTGGCCCCAGGACCGATGGCGGTCGCGACACCTCCGATGTCGGTGCCGAGCTCGCCGAGCGTGCCTGACTGCGATACGAGGTACACGCCCGGTGCACCGAGGCACGAGAACAGGGATAGCTGCGCCTGCAGCGCACCGAGAGATGCCTGTAGGTCAGCCACAATCGCAGCCATCACGGTGAGATCGATCCCAGCGCTCGGCATTCCAAGAGCGATGGCCGCCTCGAGCTGCGCCACCAGTCCCAGCGCCGCCTCGAGATTGCCGGAGAGCGTCGGCGGGCTAAGCGTGATGGCAGCCTGCGCCTCCAGCGCGCCTGTCACCTTTGCCTGCAGCTCAGGTAGCTGCGCTTCGAGCGACACTTGCGCGCCCAGGGCGAGCGGCAGGCATTCGCCCAGCGTGAATGAGCCGACCAGCGTCGCCGTCACGCCAGCACCTGCGGGTTCCCCATTCCGATCACGGCCACCAGCGGGCTTGTGAACGTGGCGGTGCCAACGAACGGATTGCCTGACACGGTGCCGGTGATGGGCACCGGAACACCCGGGGTCACGAACACCGTAACCTGATCGCCGATCCTCGCCACTGGGCGGCCTGGATTCTCGCCGAGCAGCACGCTGGGCGCCTCCACCACCACCTCTGTGTCGGCTGTGATCCTCACGGAGTGCAGCGCGGTGGCGTCCCGGTCGAACGCCGGCAGGGCCACGGGGCGCCGCGGATCCCCCTCCTCGAAGGCGAGCAAGACGCGGGCGCCCGGGTTCACCTCGACGTCGAGCCCAGGAATGCCGGTGCGCAGCGGCACCGAAGTCATCGGTGGCACCGCCCCGTCGTCTGGAAGAACCTGCAGGCTGCGGTCTTCTACCGCCTGCGAGACGACCCGGCTCGGGTGCAGGCGGGTCCAGAGCGGCGAGGGCAGGCGCGACTCGACCGCCCGGGCGAGCGCGTCTCCGAGGCTCCGAGGGGCGTCCCGGAGCGTCCAGACCCGGCTTCGGGTGCGGCCGCTCGACCACTGGACCTGCACGGCCGTGACCCGGCGTCCGTTCCAGGTGTAGCCGGGGCGGAGCTCGAGCGCCTCGTCGTCGACGACTAGCACGCCGGAGGCGGAGTCCTCGTCCAGCACCCGGGCGCGCGAGGGGGTGACCGTCGGCCACGTCTCCAGGTGGATCTCGACCTTCCCGGCGTCCGTCGTACGCCAGGAATGATCAGCCCCCAGCGCGGCGCAGAGCTCGTCCAGGATGCGCGCCGGGCTCTCCGCGGGGCGAGCCCAGGTCTGGAGCACGGAGCGCCCTACGGCGGCGCTTCCCGCCGCCACGGCCACCGACTCGCCCGAGTCCGCCCCGAGGTCGCCGAGGACCAGGGAGAGCGGCGCCCCGAGGTACTGGCGGGTCTGGACCGGCGTGGCGAGTTTTCCGCGCCCCCCGACCACGCGGGCCGACGCTCGCCCCGCGAAGGCCCCGGAGGCCGTAGCGGTGCCTCGGAGTCGGACTGGCCCCTCCTCGAGCACGACGGTCCCGGTGGGCCCCGCCTCTGCGTCGAGAACGAGGTCCGCGACCCAGGGGCCGCGCTGCGTCCACGTGATGGTCGCCACGAGGACTGGCAGCTTGTCGGCGCCGGCGGTGAGCTTCATGCGTCCTCCCACCCCTCGAAGCCGTTCTTGTCAACGGTGCCCTGCTCGGCGGGCTGCGCGTTGGCGGCGTAGAGGTCCTGCAGCGCCGACATCTGGTCCTCATTCGAGGCAGCGAACGAATCGGCCCCAGCTTCGGGAGTTACCCGGCCCGCCTCGATGTCGTCCAGGATCTCCTGTTGCTGCGCGGCGTAGTAGTCCGAGATCGTCTTCGCGTCTTCCTCGTGGCTGTTGTAGCCCACGGCTCCGGATCTGGAGCCGCCTCCCGGCTTGGCCTTCTTCGGCGCGGCGGGCGTGTACTCGACGAGCGAGATGCGGCGCGACCGGATCCCATTCGGCGAGAGCCGCGGCAGGCCGATCCCCTGGACCAACACGCGCTCGATCCCGGCCTCGTTCGGCTTCGGATGGGTGATGGTGAAGGGGGCGGCGACGCTGCCCTTCGTGCGCGGAAAGAGCTTCTCGAGGAGCGCCTCGCCCTCGGCGGCTCGTTCCTCGGTGAGCCACTCGGCTGTCACCGTGAACGTCGCCGGCTGGATCCCGTTGTCCGTGTAGTCCGCGCCGTCCTCGCCCTTGCGCGGCTTCACGTCGATCGCGCGCGCGATGTCGCCGTCGTCAACGGTGACGCGGTCGCAAATGAGCTCTTCTCCGTCGAAAAAAACGTGGTCCCAAGGGTTCAGGTCCCGGGATCCCGTGCGCCATCCCGCGATCCCGGTCATCACGCCACCCGCTCGAGCAAGTTCACGAGGCGGGCCTCGAGATCATCGATGGTGCTCTGGTCGGCGTTGCCGTTTATGGTGATGGTGATGTTGCCGATCGAGCGCGTGTTGGCGTGCGTCGTGGTGGCGCCCGCCACGATGGGCGCCGGCGAGGCGGCGGCTCCAGAGCTCACCCCGAGTCCGACGGCCATCTCCTTTCGCACGTCTCCCGCCACCGTCGACGCCGCCCGGCGCGCGTTGTCGTTGGCGACCATGCCGAGTGCCAGCCCCTCGGTCGCCCATCCGCCGACCTTGAAGGTCTTCCGACTCGGCGAGTGCGCGTCGAGGGACCCACTGAGGGCCGCCAGAGCCGTCGCGCCGACCGAGGACGCGGCCGCCAGCACCTGCCCCTGGCCGCCGAAGATGCCGCCGACGAAGCCGCTGATGAGCGACTGGGCAGCCGTCGACCCGCCCTCTTGCATGGCGCCCGCGAGCGAGCGCACGTTCTCGACGGTGCCGTTGACGATCATCGCGAGGGCCTTGACCCCGTCCACCGTGTTCTTGAGGCTGTAGGTGTAGAAGAACAGCAGCGACTCGGTCGTGTAGTTCACCGCCCAGCCGAGGTCGCGGAAGGACGTGGCCAACTCCTTGCTCTTGAGAGTGTCCGCGACCGCGTCCAGCCCTTCCTTGGTGGTAGAGAGGTCGAAGTCGCGGCCGGAGAACCCCTCGACGAACGCCTTGGTGACCGACCAGAGCCCCTCGCCCACGTGCCAGGCCCCGAGGAAGAGCTCCTTCACCTCCGTTAGGTACTTGCGCGCCGTGTCGCTCTTGATCGCGGTGCCGAGGTCGGCGGCCATCGCCTTGATGCCGCCACCGATCTCGGTGAAGAAGGCGCCAGCGTCGGCGCTCTTGAGCCACCCCAGGGCGTCGTCTGCGGCGGTGCTGAGCGTGCCCAGCAGCCCGGAGATGCCTCCCGTGGACTCCTCGGCGAGGCGGTCGAAGAAGAGGCTCTTCAGCAGGGAGACGCGTTGCCCGAATCCCTCGGCCGTCTTGCGGCCCATCTCTTGTCCGAGCGCACCCGCTTCGCGGCCGCCGGCCATGCCCTTCATGGCGTCCATGATGCCGGCGATGGCCACGTCGGCGGAGAGCTTCCCCGCCTCCTTCATCTTCTTCAGCTCGGCGGTGGTCTTGCCGGTGCTCTTCGCCATCGACTCCCAGATCAGGCCGACGCTGATCCCGGTTTCCTGGATCTGGCGGAGCTCGTCACCCTGCAGGACGCCGGCGCCCTTGATCTGGCTCATGGCCAGCGTGAGCCGATCGAGCGTCGGCTGGTCTAGCCCGATCCCCTTCATGTCTTGCAAGCGCTTGAACATCTGCTCGGCCTCGGACGCGCCGAAGCCAGCAGCGGACAGCGCACGGATGCCCGAGAAGGTGCCCTCGAGCGAGGTGCCCATCTCGGTGGCGAGCGTCTTCAGCTTGCGGAACTCGAGCTCGCCGTTGCCACGCAGCGCCTGGAACGCCATGGTGGCGCGGGTGCGGAAGTCGAAGGCGGAGACGGTGGCCTGAGCAAAAGACGCAGTGACCTGCCCCACAGCTCCGGTTACCCCGCGCGCCATGCCCCAGGCGGCCCCGGTGATGGCGCGGAACGCCCCGTAGGCAAGCCCGCCCGACAGGCCCGCGACGAGCCCCGCCGCCGCAGACGAGCCGGAGCGCTGCGCGTTGGCGGCCTCCCTGGCTGCACCGGCCAGTTGCCGCGTACCGGTCGCTGCCGTTCTGACTGCCACGGCAACGCGGTGCTCGGACGTGGCCAGACGCGCGGCACTCTGCGCCGCCGCAATGGTGGCGTTGGAACCCGCGCGCGCCGACGACGCTACCTGCCGTTGGGCGGCGGACGCGCTCGCCGCTGCCCGCGCCGTGGCCGCCAGCGCGGGGGCCATTGGGCGCGGCTCTGGCACCGCACGGATGGACGTGCGTAGCTGCTCGATCGAGCGCCGCGCGCGAGACGCGGCCCCCGATACAAGATCACGCAGCGATACGGTGTACTCAGCCACGTCGCCTGGTCCCTGAATGCGCGAAAGCGCCGCCGGAGCAGAGGGCGTTCACTGCCTCCCCGATCCGCACGGCGCCAATCCTCGCTCGTCGTCGCTCCCTGGCGGGAGCTGTCATGTCGAAGCGCACGCCACGCAGGAGCGCGGCCACGCATAGTCCGGTTTCTTCGTTGTCGCTGCGGCTCGCGTCGATCTGGTCGGCGAGCCGCCTTACAGCTTTTTTGCCTCGAGCCCCCGGCGACCTCCGCTCTTCTCCCGGATGACGACGACGACCGCATCGGCCAGCGCGGGGAACTCCGCGTGCAGACGCTGGCACTCATCGACGCTCGGGTAGACGACGCAGGCGTCGAACAGGGTGCGCGTTGGGTCGGAGGTGTTGTCCGGACCCACGGCATCGACGAAGGCGTCCCAGTCCTCCTTCGCTGCAGGCTTGAACACGATGGGGCCCGCCTCCTCGTCCTCGATGACGTAGAGGCGCTGCCCGTGCTTGCTCTTCAGCTCGGAGACGAGCTCCGGCTTCAACGCGGCCGTGCCGCGCTCGGTCTTCGCTGCCATGTTGCCCCACTTCTGCCGGCGCTACCGCCGGCGGTTGCTACCAGCCGACGAGGACGGACGTGATGTCCGCCGTCGTGGTGTCGATGCTCGCGATCCGCAGGCCGTACGGCGTGTCCCAGTTGGCCGCCATCAGCGCGTTCGCGGCGGTGTAGGTGCGCGTCTGCCCGTTCTCGAGGTTCAGGACGAGCGAAGGGTTCGCGGTGACCGTGACCACCTTGAGGTAGCGCGCGCACTCCCCCTTGCCGTTGCGGAGCGAGTAGTTTCCCTCTCCCCACGCAGCCGCTGCGACGGGAACGAGGTCGTCGAGCGGCTCGTTGCTGTTCGAGGCGGCCATGGGTCACCCGCGCGTCGGCGCGACGAGGTTTCCGCGGTTGTCCGTCTCGCGGATCTTCGACGGGCAGAGTTCGACCGACCGCCCGTGCGCGTTGCCCTTCGACCAGGAGCCGGTCAGCTTTGCGATCGTCGCCTGGATCGAGACGCGGTGCGTCTTCCCGTCCACCTTGTAGACGGTGGAAAGGGTGATCTGGTGGTCGACGTCCATGAACCCGTCGCCCAGATAGGTCAGCATCTTCTTCCAGGCGGCCTCGTAGACGTCGAACGACGACGAGTAGCCCATGTTGCCCTGGTTCTGGCCGACGGGCTCGGTCGCGTTGCCGAGCTGGTTCTCGCGCCCCTCGATCCCGTAGTCGAAATCGAGCTTGGTGAACCCACCGCGGATCGGCGGCATGGCGGGGGCGCCCTGCTGCTTCTTCGCGATGCTGATCTCGGTCTGGCTCCAGTCGGTGAGAACGCCGTTGACGACTAGGGGGATGGCGGCCATGGGGCTCCTGTTGGGCGGGGTGGGGCCATCGCGCCGGGGGAGAGGGGAGCCCCCGGCGCGCGGCCGTCAATGGGTAGGGCGGATCACTCGCCGGTGAGCGAGACGGCGAAGCCGACGTCGGCCTCTGCCTGCTTGACGTAGAATTTCGGAACCATCACGACCTTGGCGGAGAGCTTGCGCGTCGCGGCCAGGGAGACGTCCCGACGAACCCGGGCGCTCAGTCGCTGGACGTTCTCGGGCATGGTGAGCCCCGCATCGAGCAGCGCCTGGAGCTGGTCGTCGATCGCCTCTGCGTCCTCATCGGCGATCGTGCCGTCGTCTTTGGTGCGCAGGTCCTCGCCCGGGTAGTCGTTGAGGAAGTCCTGGGTGATGCGACACGCCTCGTTGACGACGTCCACGTACTGGGACAGGTCGAAGACCGACCCGTCCGGCGCGCGGGTGTTGCCCTGGGTGATGTAGAACTTCCCCGGCCGCCCCTCGTAGGTCTTGGCGGTGATGAACTTCTTCTGGTCCAGGTTCGGGGAGGCGCCCTCGTCGCGGTAGAGGGCACTGACCTTGCGCAAGACGCCGTTCTTGACGCGCCCCATGTCGTGGTGCAGTTCGTCCTCCGCCTGCTTGAGGAGGGCGCTGTAGAGCAGCCCGCGGCGGTACTTGCGCCCGCGCACCAGGGAGCTCTCGAGCTCGACGTCGCCCGCGCACACGCCGATGCGCCACCCGGAGACGGACTGGAACGCCGCGTCCACCTCGGCGTCCGTCTCTTCGCGCGGCGCCCAGGTGTACTCGTTGCCGTCGGTGTAGCTCGCATCCGCGAACGTCACGGTGACGCCCGTGGTACCGAGCACGTTGATGCCCGTGGTGACGGTGATCGTGACCGCTTCCGTCCAGGTCGTGCCTCCGTCCGAGCTCCACCGGAACACGCCCGCCCCGAGGCCACCCGTGGTCGTGATCTCGACCACGAAGCTGTAGTTCGGGCGCACCGGAGTGCCGGACACCGTGATCGGAACGGTGGCCAGCGGGTCCCCTCCGAGCGTCACGGTGCCGTTCGTCAGGCCATGCTTGGCCTGGCAGAGCGCCCACATGAAGTGCTTGGCGGCCTCGCGTTCCTCGGCATGGCCGAGCACCGTCGCGGCCAGGGCGGCCGACGCGGCAGCGTTGGCGCCGGTGCCGAAGACGAAGAGGGTCTTGTAGCGCTGGCCGTCCGCGTCGAGTGCGGTCGTGGCGGCTGCGAGGTCCACGCTCGAGAAGCCCGGGCCCACGCAGTCGAAGGCGAAGACGTCGCCGTCGTCGTAGGACTGGGCCGTCTCGAACTGCAGGGTGAGGCCGGGGTTGTCGCCGAGGCCGGTTCCCGGGATCGCGTAGGTGCCGTTCACCGGGATCGCGGTCAGGTTCCCATAGGAGTCCCCGCCGTCGAGCGAGTACCGGAACTCGCCGTCGGCGTTCGCCACGTCCGCGGTGCTCGTCGTGATCTCGACTACGACCTCGTAGGAGTCGTTCGGGGCTCCGGTGACCGTCACCTCGCCGGTGCTCGTCCCGACGCGCGTGGTAGTGACATCGAGGGTATAGCCGGGGATTGACGGGTTGATTCGGCCCAGATCGAGCGCGACCGGCCGGCGGCTGTTGCGCAGCACGTGGCACGCCGCCTCTACGAGCTCGCCGGCTCCGAAGGCTTCGATCACCTCCTCGGGGTCGGAGGTGTGGAGGGTCTGGCTGGCTGCTCCCAGCGTGGACAGGCCGACAATGCCGAGCCGGCGCCGCGCGCTCGAGACGGTGGAGATCCCGCCATCAACCGGGCGGACGGTGACATCGGGGGAAACGACTGCCATGGGTCAGTGCCTTTCAGCGGAAAACGAGGTTGCGGGCGGCGACGAGCGCGGCGTCGAACTCCGCCTCGGTGAGCTGCTTCCCGATGGGCCAGCGATGCAGGGTCTTGGCGGTGCGGAGCTCGGCGGCGGCCACGCGCTTTGCCTGGGCCCAGTGCTCCCAGGTCTTGCGTTCCGGAGCCGGCTTCGTCGCCGCCGTTTCGGTCGGGGGCTCGCCGGTGGGCGAATTCCCGAGCGGCGGCGAGGCCGGCTTCGGCTGCGCCGGCGGGGCCCCCGCGGGGCGGGTCTGGGTCGTCTTCGCGCTGACTTCGGGCTTCTCCTCGGCCTTGTCGATCATGGGGTCGGCTCCTCGTCTTCGTCGTGCTCGCAGCCCTCGGGCAGCGGGGTTTGGGTCAGGCTCTGGGCTAGGAAGCACTCGTGCCCGGTGGTCGCGATCTTGGTGGTCGGACACAACTGGGAGCGCACCGGGGTGCGGAACCGGAAGTCCTGCCACTTCACGCTCCACCCCAGTCCCGGGCTCGCGGTGCGCTCGTCCTGAGTGAGCCAGCCGAAGGTGCCGAGAATGACGGCGTCGCCGTACTGCTGCTTGAGCAGGGCGCAGACGCTCTCCCAGAGTTCGTAGGCGTCGTCGTCAGTGACCGCGTGGCACTCTGCCCGCAGCACCTCGACCGCGATCGACCTGGTGGGCTGCGTGTCCCGTGCGTTGCTCGTCGCGTCGACCTGGCCGGGCGCCTCGTGCGACCCGCCGCGGTGTAGGAAGATCACCCGCGGCGGCAGGTTCTCGTGCTTGTGCCGCTCCTGCTCACCCGAGACGAACGGAACGCTCTCCCCGGTGGCGGTCGCGTAGGACGTCTGGAGCGCGGCGAAGATGTCGTCGAAGCCAAAGGCCATGGCTTACCGCCCGAAGAACTGCCGGAACCACTCGTCGGTCGTCTCGTCGAGCGAGGCCCCCCACGACGAGGGGACGTCACCATCGCGGGGGAAGAACGGGCGGGCTGGGATCGTCACCTGGTGCGCAAAGACCGGCTTGCCTCGCACCATGAACCGCAGCATCGCCGCGTGGCGCGGAACGATGGTCTTCCCGGTCTGGTGCACGATGGCGTACCAGACGCCCATCGCGATCGTGACCTGCGACTCGGTGACGCCCGCGACGTGCAGGGAGTTCAGCATCACCCCGCGGTCCCGCAGGATCTGCCCGTCGCGGTAGGAGAGGGGGGCCCATGCCGCCCCGTAGGGGTCGCGCTCCTGCTCGAACCCCTCCCGGACTAGCTCGACCGCTTCCTCGGCGAGGTTCTGCGCGAGGTCACGCAGCCCGGGGCCGCGCTCGAACTCGGCCAGTTTCTGCTCGAGCCGGCGCAGGTCGCCGTCGTTGGCGATGACGGTCACCCGGAGGCTCCTTCCGCTGGCATGGCCCCCGGCTTGGCCTCTCGCCGACCAAGGGTCGAAACCAAGCCGAGGGGCCCGCGCCGTTGCGGTGGGTCGCTGGTGAGGCGCCGCAACGGGTCATTCCTTCACAGCACCGTCATCGACCCCCAGCGGCGGCTTGCCCCGGTGACTACGACTCCGGCTCCCTCGTGCGTCTCGGGCGTCGAGTCGGTGACGTCGGCGCCCGCGACCCCGCGGCTCACGTCGCGCAACCACCGCTCGCGCCCCTCCGCCGCCTGCACTGCAAGCGCGGTCGCCTCGGTGTGCGGGTTGATGCCGTGGACGTCGGTGAGCAGCGAGAGCGATGCGATCTTGGCCACCGCCTGGGCCACGTCGCGCCCGACTCGGAGGAACGGCTCGACGAAGCGGCGCGACAGGTACCCCCGGGCGACCTGGGTTGCCGCGGTGAGGTGCCGGATGCGAGTGGCCTTCGGCAGGGCGCCGATCGCAGTGCCCGCGGCCCCCAGTTCCAGGAGCTCGGCGAGCGTGCAGAACGTCTCGAGCGCCGTCCCGGTCACCGCGAAGGTCACCTCGGCGCCCGCCGTCAGCGTCCAGCGCGCCCGCACGTAGCGGTCGAAGTCGCCGGCGGAGAAGGTCTGCACGCCGGCCGCCGTGGTCGCTGGCAGCGCGTCCACTTGCCGCCAGGACGTGCCGTCGGCGGAGGTGTCGAGCGCGACTACCAGGCTGGCGCTCGCGCCCGTGATCGCGGTGACGGTGAGCGCCCCCTCGACGACGCGCCGCGTCTCGACGTTGTCCTCCCCCCAGAGGTCGGCCGCCGCGCCCGCCCCGCTCTCCACTTCGGCGGCACTCGCGTGCAACGTGATGGCGAGCGGGGCGGGCATGGTCGGCTCGTGCGCGGGGAGGAGGAAGGAGAGCCCAGGCGAAGTGGTGGATCAGGCAGTAGGTAGGGCGAGGACTCACGGGGTCGGCATCGGAGTGGCCGAGACGAAGAACGTGATCTTGCCCGCCGGCGTCCCGTCCACTCCATCGGTCACCGTGCAGATCAGCGCCTGCCCAGCGGGCAGGACCGCCTGGCCGTCCGTCACGTCGCCGGTGTCGCCACCGCCCGTCGACGGTGCGAGCGCGGCTGCCGACAGCACCAGCTCGGGCGTCCCCGCGGTTCCGACCGCCATGCTTGCAGGCGTCGTTCCGCCGAGCGTCTCGGTGCAGACCGCGGTGACCCGGACCAGTCGCGTCACCCCCGCCGCCGCTGCGAGTAGCGTGACCGGGCTAGCGTCCTCGTGGTCCACGTCCGTCGCACTTGCGTTGTCCGTCGCCAGCTTGCCCGCGGTGACGATGGCATCGTCGAGCATCGCGTTCGTGATGCTCCCCGCGCCCGGGGCCGCCGCCAGCGCCGACCCGAACACCAGCGCGGTGGTGTTCAGGGTGATCGGGTCGTCCGTCGTCAGCAGGAACGCGGAGTTCCCGTTATCCGTGCCCTCGGACACGTTGACGATTCGCCCGGCCTTCACGCGCGCGGAGACGTCCCAACTGACGGCCCGGCGGAGCTTCCACTTCTCCGTGGTGCCCCCGACCGACAGGAACTCGTAGACGCCGTTCTGCAGCCCCGCGACCTGATTCTTGACCAGGATGAGATCCCCGACGGCGGGGGTGACGGAGGTGTCGATGTCGCCGACGGCGCCGACGGCGTCCGCCTCCAGTACATTGCCGGTGAGCGTGCAGGCGGCGAGCGCGGCCGCGGTGGCCATGCGCACGCGGGAGACGCTCGGGACGAGGACGGTTTCCTCTTCGTGAGGGAACGCGCGCACCCCGCGCTCGGTGAGCACTTCCACGGTTCCGACGTTCTTCATGTCAGGGACTCCACTGCGGCGAGCACCGCCGCTGCCTGCTGGGGCGAGAGCCCCGCGTTGGTCAGTTCGTTTTCGTCTGCGCCGTCGACTTCCTCGACGACGAGGTACCCGGCCGCGAGTAGTTCGCCGCGGGCTGGCATGGTGGTGGGGAAAGCCGTCCCCGGCTCCCCCCGGCGGATGCCGTCCCACGCAGTCGCCACGGGGGACAGCGCGGCCGCCGCCGCCCGCATCTTGAGGAATGCGTAGCGGCGGTGTCCGCGGATTTCAGCCACGGCCGCGACCGCCGGAGCGGGGCAGCGACGGCGTCTTCAGTTCGTGACGAGGGGACACGGCCTCCTCCCTCCGGGGAGCGTACTCCTCCCGTCGGGGCGGCTCTCCGGGTGGGGCGGTGAGCGCCTCCTCCAGCTCGGAGTTCGCGACCTTCGCCGCGGTGAGCTCCCGGGAGAGCTCCGCGTTCTTGGCGCGCTCCTGCTCGAGCTCGGCGGCGAGATTGCGGGGCGGGGCCGCCCGGAGAGAGCGGGCCCGCTCCTTGGCCTGGGCCTCCGCCAGCTTCCGCCGGCGGAGGTTGTGCGCGGTCATTCCCATCGTGACCTCGACTCAGGCTCAGGCCGCGACGCCGCGGTAGCCCTTCACCTTGTGGCGAATCCGCACCACGCCCGGGGTGTGGCCGGACTGGCGCCGCCGGTAGGTGTGCGCGACCCCGTAGAGGTGCATGGCGCCGATCGTCGAGTCGTCGAGGATGTCCTCGTCGGCCTTCATCGCGAGCGCCGCACGGTTGTACCAGAAGGCGCCGGCGCCCGGCAGGTAGACCTGCGTCTCCGTGACGAAGTCGGTGTAGGCGGTCCAGACGTTGTCGGCGTTGAAGGCACCGGCCGCGAAGGCCACGGACAGGCCGGTTGCGCCGTTGACGCCGACGAGGCTGTCGTTCGCGGTGTCGGTGAGCGCGAGCGCCTCGTCCACTCCGGCGGTGACGAGGTCAGCAGACCACGTCACGCCACCATCGGTCGAGAACCGGATCGTCGCCGTCTCGTGCGCGCCGCCGACCTGGCATTCGACCACCAGCCTCTTGAAGGCATCGAGCGGAACGCCCGTGATCGTCATCACGGGCGGGTTGGCCCCCGTGCTCGTCACCGCGCCCATGGCGCTGGTGGTCTTCGGGGTGCGCCCGCTCCCGATCACCGGGATCCCGAACAGCCGCGTGACCCCGCCGTCGGCGGCGTTCGTCAACTGCAGGTTCCCGGCCGCGTCCCGCTGCGTTGCCAGTCCGGCGAGCGTCAGCGGGTGCGCGACGACGGCGGCGCCTGCCACGAAGTCCTCGCCCAGCGCTTCGGCGAGCGCCCAGACGAGAGCGTCGTAGGTGAGCACGTCACTCCCCGCGCTCGAGATGTCCACGAGCAGCGGCGAGGTCGCGGCAGACGCGATGATGAGCTCCTCCATCCGTCGGGTCGCCTGGACTTCCGACTGGCGGGCGGCCTCGGCGTAGGGGTCGGCGTTGCCAGACGCGCGTGCCCAGCGCGACGCCTGGAACGCGAGCGAGCTGCGCGTGACGGTCCCGAGTTCGCTCGCCATGCCGAGCTTGCTCGGCGTGATGGAGTTGCCGTCCGGGTTGCTCACGAACGGAGGCATGGTCCCGAAGTACGGGACTTCGACCTGCTGCCCGATGACGTCGCGGCCCTGACCGGGAAAGGTCCCCTCGACGGAGATGGCGCCGCTCGAAGTGAGGGCGCTCCCGATGAGCGCGTTCTTCTGCGCGAAACGACCCTGGACGGCGTCGGTCAGGATCTGGCGGTCGATGACGTCGGTTGCGACGGTGATGGTCATGGCGGTCCTCAACTGTGAGACGAGAAGGGTGGGGGTTTCTGGTGGGTCGCTTGCCGACGTCAGCCGGCCGTGTTGGCGATGGGCTGGCCGCGGGAGAGCCAGTCGTTCCGCAGGGTGTCGAAGGTCGCCCGGTCGCTGTCGCGCAGGGCAATCCGCTCGAGGCCCGTGAGATGCTCGTAGGAGCGCTTCCCGTCCAGGGTGGCCGGGGCGGCGGGCGACGCGGCCGCGCCGGGATCCGCTTCGTGGTGCTGGCTCTCCGCCACGACGACCGGGGCCACCTTCGCGAAGGCGCGCAGCGTCTCGATCGGGCAGTTCGCCGCGAACTCACGCAGCGGCGGGGTCAGTCGCTTTTCGGCCTCGAGCTTCGCGACGGTGCTCGCGCGCTCGGCGTCCTCCGTGGCCTTCTCGAGCTCGGCGATGCGCGCCTGCGCCTTCGGGAGCTCGGCCGACGCGGCCCGGCCAGCCTCGATGACGCCGCGGGCGGCGTCGACCGTGCTCACGCCCAGCGCGTCGAGCAGGGCCTTGCGGTCAGTGACGGCCGCGGTTGCGGCGGTGCGGATCTGAGCTTCGGTGGTGTCCTCGGGGAGCCCGAGGTCGCGGGCGATCGTCTTCGGGTCCATTCGGATCTCCGTGTTGGTGGCGGCCACTGCGGCCGCGGGTTGGGGCTCAGCGGCCACTGCGGCCGCGGGGATCTGGTGGGTGTGGAGCGCGCCCCGGAGTCCGGGGGGGGCCACCTTCACCTGTTGCAGCGACGACTCACCCGCACCTGCGGGCGGGGCCGACGCCGCCGCCCCCGCGCGCTCGCGGGGGGGGTGGGGGACGGACACCCCGACGAGTGCGCCCCCGTTGCCGCGGACCGGCGTGAGGCCGGCTCGCGCCACCATCCGTTCGGGCACGTTGCGGAAGCGCTGGAGCGCGGCCGCTGCCATGGTGGGGGTAATGCTCGCCGTGGACGGTTCCTCGGTGAGGCCATCGATGATCCCCGCCTCAAGCGCCTCGGCCGCGGTGAACCACGTCTCGGCGTGCATCCAGTCGCGGATTTCTTCCTCGGAGCGCTCCGATCGCTTGGCGTAGATCCCAGCGAGGATGCCCGACTCCTTGTCGAGCCGGTCGGCAGCCTTGCGCGCCTTCGCTGCGTCGACGCCCCACATCAGATCGAAGCGCGGCTCGTGGATCATGAACTCCGACGCCTCGGCCATGCGCAGTCGGCCGGGGCTCGCCGCCATGGCGATGATCGTGGCGGCCGACGCCGCGGCCCCGTCCACCCTTACCTCGACCTCGGCGGGATGCTCCTTGAGCTGGTTGTAGATGCTCAGTGCGTCCTGGACATCGCCACCCAGCGAGTTGATTCGGACGCTGATCCGGGACGCGCGGGCCTCCCGGAGTTGCGCGCGCACGCGCTTCGCCGTGACGGCGTCTTCCTCCCAGGTGTCGCCGATGACGTCGTAGACGTCGAGCTCGAGGACGTCGGGGTCCTTCTGCGCGACGGTGAACCCGAATCGGGAGTCCTTCATGGTCGTCTCGTTGGTAGGCCCCAGTGGGCGCCCGTGCTGAGGTGGGGCGGCACACGGGCACGCCACCGGGGGTTCTCGTGGGATCACTGCCCCGAGCAGGAGCGCGCGCGGCGCTGCCATGGTGCTGGTGCGCACGGCGTCTCCGTTCGATGATTGCTGGGTGACGCGGTCAGCCAAGCGCTGCTTGACGGCGGCGCTCCTCTTCAGCAGCGGCGAACTCCCGCTCCTTCCGTATCCTCGCTCCCTCGAGCGCCGGGTGCCCGGTGACCTCAGGGACGAAAGGCTGGACCTGCACGGCAGGCGAGAGCGTCGGCGTCACTCCGAAGCCCTTGCCGGGCGGGTTGAGCTCCACCTCGCGGTCGGGCGGGTTCACCCCGCCACGCCGGTCCGCCTGCGACTTGCGCAGGGAGCGGATGCCGGAACGACAGTTGAAATGGAGAGGGGGCGTGTTCGTCACCCACCACGGGTCGTCAGCGGGCAGCAATACGCCGTCTCGCGCCGAACACTCATCCGTGGTGCGGCCGTCGAGTACCGCGTCGAACAAGAAGAACGGGCGAAGCGCCGTGACGGCCGGGTCCCGCATCTGCCGCACGCGGCCGTGGCTGAACGCGGTCTGGACGTTGGTGCGGAAGATGGTATTCCCTGTGTAGAGGCCACCAGCGATGGTGAAGTACCCATGTGCGGTGGACAGGTTGTAGACATGCCCGCGAAACTCGACATACCTACAAGAGCTCACGCGCTCGAGCTCTACCTCCATGGCGAGAGCATCGCGCACATCGCGGCCATCGTCGGCGCCTCGAGCGGCTGGGTCGGTGGAGTAGTCCGTGAAGCGGGGATCTCTCGCTCGCTGTCCTCGGCGCGGGAGCTTCATTTCGCTCGCGGCGGAGCGCCCTCCCGCGAGCGCCATGATCTCCCGAAGGACGAGATATCCCGAAGGTACCAACGCGGAGAAAGCGCGAATCAGCTCGCCAAGGCGTTTGGTGCGAGCCACTCCGCCATCGAGCGCGTATTGCGCCGTTCGGGGGCCACGTACCGGGGCATCGCAGACGCCGCACCGCTGCGTGATCATCACCAGATGGCCACACTCGTGGCAGAATCGCGTTCGCGACGCCGCGGGCGTTTCGAAGACATGATCTTCCAGTGGCTCTCGGATCGGGGCGAAGCGCCCGAGGCACAGGTCCCCTGCGGCACGCGCAACATCGACATCGCCGTCGCGCCCATCGCCGTGGAAGTCCAGTCGTACTGCTTGAACCCTTTCCGGTGGCCGCAACTGCGCCAACGCATCGAAGACCTGCGCGATGGTGGTTGGTGGTGTTGCTTCGTGATCGTTTCCCAACGCACGCGCGTTCTCGTGCCCACCGTAGCGGACCAGATTATCGCCTTGGCGGAGCGCGCCCGCGGGAACCCACCCGCGCCGCGTGAGCATTGGGTGATTCGGGGTTGCGGAGAACTGGCGGCCCGACGCTGTGACGACCTCGACGACGCGCCCCTCGAACCACCGTCGGTGGGCTGCCCGTACCACGGCCCCGCTCACCGGCGTGTCGCCTGGTAGGCACTCGAGACGCCACGCCGGGTTCTTCACGGTCCCCGCCCACGCGGCCTCGAGCGCGGGGCCGATCTCCTCGCGCCAGCTCTCCAGGTCCATTCCCTGGTCGAGAGCTCGTTCGAGCGAGTCCAGCACCTGCTGGACGATGCTCATCTGGGCGACGTTCGCGACGGAGAACGCCTTCTGGCGTGCCTGCGCCTCGAGGGCGTAGAACGCGCCCGCCGGCATCGGCGTCCGCGCACGGAAGAACGCGAGGGCATCGTCGAACCGCTCGAAGACGTTCTCGAGCGGCAACTCCACGTCAGACATCGGCGGCGGCGCTCCACCGACCGGCCATGGCAGCGAGCACCTCGGCCTTTTCCAGGATGGCCATGAACGCCGCGGGAGCCATGTCGCCGTAGGCGGCAATCAGGCGCTCTCGGATTCGCCGCGGGTCCTGCTCCTCGTCGATGATCCGCTTGATGGCGCGGAGGTCCGGGGCGAGCGCGGCCGACGCGGCCGTAACGCCCTGGGAGACGAGCGCGTCCGCGAACTCTTGCCCCTGGGTGAGCCCGTCGGCCGCCGCACTGGCCACCGTAGATCGCTCGTGGGCATGGGCGGTGGCCTTGGACGCCGACGCGGGCGGCCTGGCAGGCCCGCCCGGTGGCACCGCCGCACGCTGAACCTTCACGCCGAGGAGTTCGGCGATCCGCGACTCTTCGCCGTCGGCGACTTCGTAGCCGGCGTTCTTCAGCGTCGCGAGGCCTTGGGCACCCTGGTTGAACCGTGTCGCCGCCGCGGTGAGATCCTTCTGCGGTTCGATCCCGTACTTGGGCCACGGTGGCGCGGTGCTCGCAAAGTTGAACTCCGCCCACCAGGTCAGGCACTCGCGGCGCTCGGTCGTCTCGAGGCACCGGGCGATCGTGCGCTTGCGGTCGTAGGAGACGTTCTCGGCCGACTTCGACGCCGCGAAGCTGCCGCCCTCGATCTGCGTCGTGAGGTTGTTGCCGGTGATCGCGATGGCGACGGCCTTCGGCCAGACCTCGTCGCAGAGCTTGACGAACGACTCCCAGTTCTTGGACGCCGACTCGAGGAGCTTCAGGTCGTAGCCCTCAGGAAGGGTGATGTGCCCTCCGCGGGCCAGGCTCGCGACCTTTTCGGTGAGCTCCTGGCGCGAGGCGTCGTCGAGTAGCGACTCGCCTTCGCCGACCTTCGTCGTGTTGGACGCCACCCGGGTGGGCGCCGCGTGGGAATCGTTCCAGTCGAACCACCCCAGCTTTGCGCACTGGGCGGCGTACCAGAGCAGCCCGAGCCCGTACCACGGTGCCTTCGTCCACGGACGCTTCGCCCCGTAGGGGGTGAAGAGCAACCACTCGGAGTCACCAGGGGTGAACTCGACGCCGTCGCTGTTGGAGCGCGTGCGGATCTTCCAGACCGACTTCTCCCCATCGAAGCGCAGCGCCCGGGGGTGCCACACATCGTACCTGGGGAGCAGGCGCCCGGTTTCCGAGTCCGCTTCCCACGCCGCCGCGTGCACGGGGACGACGCCGAGCCCGATGGCCCAGCGGATGATCTCGCCCTGGAGCTCCTCGGGGAAGATGCTCCAGAAGTCCCGCCCCAGTGCCGCGACCAGCGGGTCGTCGGCGAAGTCGATGCCAGGGAGCGACGTCTCGAAGGTGATGGGGACGCCGGCGATCCCGGCGAGCGCCTGCAGCGGGCCGAGCGCGCGCTCGTCGCCGAGCACCATCTCCCAGAGGTCGGCGGCCAGCGATAGGTCGCCGCTGTTCGCCATCCGCTTCGCGAGTTCGATCCGTTGGACGGTCCAGCCAGCAATCACGCGGGGGGGCTGCTCGATGTGCCCCGAGTCGGTGCTGGCGTCCGTCTTCTTTCGTCGCGACGCCATCAGTACACCGTTCGATCGTGCTGGTCCTTGCCACCGCCCGTGCTGACACTGCGCGCGGCGCGCTTCGGGTTCAGCTCGTCCCACCCAGCCGCGAGCGCGTCGACGATGTCGTCCCGGTCGTCCTTCACGCCCGTGAACGACGCGATCTCGTCGAGCGCGTCGTCCACCCAGTCGCCGTAGAGGGGGGAATCCTCGGACGGGAAGGCGAGCTTGCCACCGTTCCAGCCCTCAGCGGCGCCTTGGGCGCGAACGAACTTGTCGGCCGTCGTCGCGAGGTCACGGAACCCCGGGACCTTCGCCTTGATGAACTGCGCCGAGCCCTTCTCGGTCCCGGAGCGGTACCACCGCATCGGGCCCGCTTGCTCGGATGCCATCGCGCGAAGCGTGAGCGTGAACTCGGGTGCTGCTACCTGGGAGATGCGGCCGGCGGTCACGTAGGTGATCTCGCCGCAGCGCTGCATCCGGAGGCAGACCGAGCGGTCCGCGACCGTCTTCGCCGTGTAGGCGAGGTCCACGCCGTAGGCGGTGCGGTGGGCCCCGTCTGGGAGTCGCACGAAGCGCAGCGGGTTGCCGACGAAGACCTCCGCGCCTCGGGGGCGCGGGCGCCCCTGGTAGAGCGACGAGAACTTGAAGACGTTCTTGACGCGGAGTTGCTCGAGCTCGTCGCGGGAGATGATGTCGGGCCGGATCGGCTCTCCCGGTGCTCGCCCGAGTGGGTCGTCGTCTTCCTCGGCCAGAGCGGGGATGTTCATCCCACTCCACCGCGCGTCGGCCGCGTACCGTCCGATCGGGTCGTCCGGGTGCCACCGGGTGTGGACCAGGATGACGGAGCCGTCTGGGGTAAGGCGCGGAATGACGTCGTCGTCGATCCAGCGGAAGACCCGCTCGCGTTCGGTCCTCGACTCCGCCTGGGCTCGCGACCCAATGGGGTCGTCGATCACGATGAGGCGCCCGCCGCGGCCAGCGATGCCGCCGGCGCCGAACGCCATCAGGCCGCCGCCAGCATCCATGCGCCAGTTCGCGCGGCGCTGCGTGTCCGAGTCGAGGCGGCCACCGGCCTGCGCCACGATTCGGCGGATCGCCTGCGCCTGGTCGCCCGCGAACTCCGCGGTGTGCGAGCACCAGATCACCTCGTCGGTCGGCCTCCGCAGCAGGTGAGCGGCGACGACGTACCGCAGCGTGACCGTCTTCCAGTGGCGCGGAGGAACCGAGAACCAGAAGAACCGCTTGCCCTGGGGGCGATCCGCGATCGCCGCTTCCGCCTCGGCGAGGAGGTGCCGGAGGTGGTGCGGGGCCTGCAGCCCAGCGGCGCGGATGAAGGCCTCTAGCGAGAGGCGGGAGAGGTCACTGGAGGGGGACTCCGGCGGAGGCGCCAGCCGTCGGAACGCTTCCGCCCGGCGTTGGAGGCGCTGGATTCTCCGGAGTACGTCGCCCATCGGGTGAGCGCTCCCCGCGCTCTAGCAGCCGGCGGCTCATCTCGAGCTCTGCGCGGTTGTCGGAGTTCTTGCCGGCGGCTTCGACGAGCTTCGCCAGCGCCTCGAGATACTGGGGGGTTGCCGGCTTATCATCGCGGCCCAGCATGTCGGCCGAGCGCCGGACCGCGGACCACACGGCCTGGATGGCTGCGGCCTCTGCCTCGACGACACGGTCGTCGCTGGCGTTCTGCCGCTCCCTTGCCGCTTCGTAGAGCGCTCGAAGCTGATCGTCGGTGGCCAACGCCCGCCGGTAGTTGCCCACCGTTGCGCGGCTGCGGATGCCGTACTTCGCTGCCGCCTTGGCGTCTCCGATGCTGTCAGCGAGCGCCAGGAGTGCGGCCTGACGGTCCTTTGACAGCTTTGATCCGCTGACCTTGCCGGCTGCCATCAGAACCCCACTCGACCTTGACTCGCCTGTCCCCGCACCCCGGGCACTTGAGCCGCTCCGGGACCAGGTGGACCAGCACCCCGGGGGCGCTCAGCACCCGCCGCTCGCTCGCCCCCTCATCCTCCCCTATGGGGGCGGGCTAGCGCGGGCTAGCGCGGGCTACGCGCAGGGCGACTCCACCGGGTTCTTGCGGGATATGGGGCGGTTTCCGGGGACTCGGCGGCGGGCCGCGAAATTCCGCATTCCTCCCGTTACGTCATCCTTGACAGCTAGGACCAATGGTCCTATACATAGGACATGGCAGCGACGCAGACCACCGCGAACACCAACCTGCACCCCTTCGAGCGCGCCGGCCTCGGCAAGGCTCCGTTCCGGTTCGTGGGCATCGAGTCCCAGGACCTGGCTTACGGCCAGGTCTGCCTGAATCGCGAGGAGTTCGATCGGACCGGGATCCTGCTCAGCACCAAGCCGGGCGGAACCTGCGCCTACTGCGGCGCGTCGATCCTGGTGATGTTCAACGTCGAGTCTTCCGACGGGCAGCGGTTCCACGTCGGCTGCGACTGCGTCGAGAAGTGCGCCAGGGCGGCCGCCGGAACCGACCAGGAGCGGGAGCTCGCGCGGTTGCTGCGCCCCATCCGCGACGCGAAGAACGCCCGCTCCCGGGAGCTCCGAGCGGCTCGTGAGGCCGCTACCAAGGCCCGGCTCGCGACGACGGCGGCGGATCGCCACGGCGCCCTGCTCGCTCGGCTTGACGCCGCCGCGGCAGAGCACCCGGCCTTCGGCCGCATGGCGGCCGACCTCCGCGCCGGCAAGGCCGCCAACCTGACGGCCCCGCAGATTGCGTGGCTCGAGCGGACGGAGTCGGCGCGGTAGCTCGCCGTCGACTGCCCAGCCCCCGCCCGGGAGGCCTCGGAAAACCGGGGCCCCGGGTTCGCGCCGTTGAGGTTCCCACGCCATGCCAGACGACCTTGCCCGACGCCAGACCATCCGCGATCTCGTGACCGCCTACCAGGATGCGGTCGAGAAGTTCCAGTCCGCGTACACGCTGATCGCGGACGGCGAGGAGCGCCTCAACGCGGCTTTCAACCTGGCCCAGACCGACCACCACGCCATCACCCTGCGGGGGCGCCGGGATGGGCTCGTGCTCCGGGCCGCCCAGTGCCTCGCGGGGGCCCGGTGATCCGCGTCCACGTGGAGACGGCTGGCCGCCTCTCCGAGCAGCTCCGCACCCGGGACCCTGTGGAGGCCGAGGTCCACTACCTGCGGCTCGTGGTGAGGCGCCCGGCGGCCTCGGCAGCCGTCGTGGTCACGACCTCGGACCCGGACGTCATCCTGCCGGCCCACTACGAGCTCGATCTCGGGTGGCCGCTCGGCGGCCCGCGGGAGACGGCGCCGGGGCGGCAGCGCCGCCAGTGGACGCGCGGCCCACCCACCCCGGAGATGATCCGGGCCGTCGGGGTGCTGGCCGAGCTCTCTGGCGCCGAGGCCTCCCGGCTCGTCGGCGTCTCCGACGGCCGCGTCTGGCGCCGCTGGATCTCCGGTGACCGCGCGATGCCGATCGCCGCCTACTGGTGGCTCCTCGTGTGCACCGGGCTCCACCCGGAGTTTCTGGGGAGGGCCGATCGGCTGACGTGACCGGATCCCCGGCTTACTCCAGCTTCGGTAGGCGCGCCCAACCGCGCTGGTCGCCCCCGCGTTCCAGTTGCCCCACCCTCCCCTTCAGGGCCCCCACCTCCGTCGCCACCTCGCGGATGAGCTCCCCGAGCCCCTGACGGGTTCCAGCGCACACCTCCTCGGCCGTCTCGCGGGCGATCTCCTCGGTCCTGACCTCGACGTCTGCCAGCGCCGACCGCACAAGCTTCCGCAGGTCCGCCAGGTCGCTCTCCCGCTCGAACGTCACCGCCAACCGGGCCTGCCGCTCCGTGACCCGCCAGCACGTACGACGATCTCCAGACCTTACCCCGATGCGCTTCCCCGCGCGGCGCTCGGCCGCGATCAGGATCCGACGCAGCTTCCTCCCGCGTGGGTCCGCGAGCCCGACCCGCTTGGCCGCCTCCGGCAGCGTGAGGAGCTCGTCAGGGGCGCTCACTGCTCGCCCCCCGCCTCCAGAGCCCGCCTGACGTGCGCCACTACCTCCGCGAGGTCTTCCCGGAGCGGCGCCCTGATCCTGGCTCTGCGGGGCCGCTGCGCCTCCGCACGGGGCCGTTTGCCAGCCCCCGCTCCCGTCCAGGCCTCGACGGCCAGGGACGCCAGTTCCTCGGCCTGCGCCCGCGCGTCCTGGAGCAGCGACCCGATCCTGATGCTCGGGCTCGTCCGCTGCTCCGCCCGCACACGGTCGAGCACCTGGTCGTCCGTGGGCTCGCGCCCGCCCCGCTGGTCCGTCGCCTGCGCGTACGTGGGCTCGAGCCGCCAGCGCGCCCGATGGGGGACCACGAGCGCCTGCCCCGCCGGCACCATGGCGAGCAGGCTCGAGGCGCCCACCGCCGCGCCCGGCTGCATCATCGCCGACAGGGCGGCCACCAGATCGACGGGGGCAAGGACGCGGAAGTCCGGCACCAGCCCTTCGGCCACCTCGTCGATCGTCGCCCGAGCGTCCCCAGGGTGCAGGGACCAGACCAGACGCTCCCCGCGGCGCGCCACCCGCGACACCCGGGCCCCCACTCGCCCCAGACGCTCGACCTCCGACTCCCCCAGGTCTACTCCGAGCGCCACTCGCGTCTCGTGGACGTGGACCTTCCCGGATGACCGCACCGCTTCCCGCTCCGCCTGCTGATCGGCTCCGGCCAATGCGCGGACCCACGAACACCCGGTCCAGTGGCTCTCCGGGTGGGCGTCGATCCAGGCGGGGTCCTCGACGCTCTCCACCTCGTGCGTTTCGCAGCCGATGATCCCGCGCCCCCCGCAGACCGGGCACCACGTGCTGATCGGGTCGGACTTCTCGCCCTTCCGGACCGCGTCGATCTCCACCTGCAGGGCGTCGACCTCCAGGTCCCCGAGCTCGCGCGACTCCAGCAGGAGTTCGGCGGTGATCTCGGCGGCGTGCCCGCGCCGGTACTGCTCGGCCGCGGCGAACGTCGGCACCGCCGCAACCCCTTCCGCCATGAGCCGGCGCCACTCCAGAAGGTGGCCAGAAGCCTCACGGGATCTTCTGTTCCGCCGCTTCCCGAGCGCGACCCGGAACTTCTTCCCACGGCGCCGCTCCTGCCGGATCTCCGCCAGCAGCTCTTCCCGATGCTCCTCCGCGTACGCGCGCGCCGCCGACAGGTCCGGCTCCGCCGTGGAGGCCTCGGCGCGTCGCCGGCGGTACTCGGTCAGGTGCGGGATCTTCGCCGTCGTCACCTGGTGCCCAGCCATGTCCGCGACGACCATCGCGACCCGGGACCTCCGGCAGTGCGCCAGCTCCTCCGCCTTCCGGCGCATCTCCGAAGACCCGTCGAGGCGCCCAACCCCCCCGCAACCGTGGCACCGCTTCGAGCCGCCCTCCCGCGCTGCGCGCTCCAGCGCCGGGCCGAGCGAACTCGCCGCCAGTCGCGCGAACGCGGCCCCGCTGAAGTACGCGGCGAGGTCGCGGCGGTCGTCCTTGTCGATCTGCAGCTTCGGCATCGCTACTCCTCAGAGGCTCCTCGGGATCCCGTACTGGTCGGGCTCGTCTGGATCATCCCGCTCCGCAGCCTCGTTGTGCGGGCGGGGGACGGGGCGCGTTCCTGGCGACCAGGAGCGGCCGAGGGGGGGATCGCCGCGCTCGTCGTGCCGCGGATCCTCGACGTCCACGAAGCAAGCGGCGTCGTCGTCCCAGTGGAGTGGGACGAAACCGACGTGTCCCTGCTTGACCTTCTCGAGCAGGAGCGCCCTTTCTCCCGCGCGCACCTTCACACCGCCGCGGCTGTCCGGCACATCCGCCTGTACGATCCCCAGCATCGCCACGACCTCCGCCGCGAACACCAGGTCCTTGCAGTCGCGGATCTGGGTCGCGCGCGGGAACTTGTCCGGGTTCTTCTCGTCGGGCGTTATCTGGCTCAGCATGAGGAGGCAACGCTTGCGGCTCTTCACCGCCTGCCGCAGCAAGCGCCCCATCTTTCGGAGCTCGTTCCTCCGGTCGTCCTTCTGGTTCTCTGAATCGGCCTCGCCGATGTAGTCGAGCACCACGAGGCCGACCTGCGGCATCGCGTCGAGCATCTTCGCCACCGTGATCGCCACCCATTCGCCGGAGCGGCCGATCGCGTCCAGGAAGATGGGCTTGTGGTCCGCCTTCGCGGCCACGTCCGTCATGAGTTTGATCTCGGTCGGCGTCAGTTGGTTGAGGCGAAGGTGGTCGGCGAGAATCTTCTGGTCCCGGCTTCGCCGCGCCCGCCGCAGCAGCAGCCGATCCGCGTACAGCGCTTCCGCGTCCTCCAGCGACACGATGATCGCGTCACCGCCGTTGCTCTGGAACTGGTCCACGAACGCGGTCGCGAGCGTGCTCTTGCCCTTGCCAGTGCCCGCCCCGATGAGCCACGAGCTCGTCGGGTAGAACCCACCCGTCTTCTGGTCGATCTCCCAGTGGCCAGTGGGAACGATGACGCGGCGCGCGGGGTTCAGCGCCCGGTTCATCGCGCCGGCGATCAGGTCCTTGGTCGTGCGCAGCACCGGGGCGTCGACCACGAGCTTCGCATCATCGCGCGGGTTTTCTGGCAGGGTCCTAGTGACGGCCTTGTCGGTGTCGTCGCGCGCCGGCGCGTCCTTCGTTCGCTGCTTCACGCCGCCACCCTCCACGCGGCAACGCGCCCGCGCAGCGTCTCGAGGATCTGATCGGCGTAGGCATCACCAGCTTCGTCGTTGTCCGTGCGGATCACCACCTCCGAACCGAACGGCAGCCGGTCCGCCAGCGCCTGGGTCCATGATCCGCTCGTGATGCCGATCACCGCATACCGGCCCCGCACCGCGTGCACGCAGAGGTCTGGCTCTCCCTCTGAGATGACCAGCAGCGCGGGCCGTGGGTGGCGCAGGATCTCGAGCGCGTCCGCGTTCGCCCACACGAGCCCCGCCGCCTTGCACCCGGCCGGCGGGAGGCGCTTCGGGGTCGTCTCGTCGCCGTTGACCCGCCACGCGCGTACCCCGCGGAGCTGCCCGAGGTGGTCCCAGGTCCGAATCAGGATCCGGTGGCCCGTCTCGAGCCACGTCCGCGCCGCGTCGTCCGGCCCCTTCCTGGCCGCCCACCACGGCAGCGGCTGCCCCGGGCGCAGGGCGCGCAGGAGGTCGTGGGAGGCGGCGGAGACGGCCGGGATGGCCCTGCTGTCCAGGTAGCTCGCGATCTCCTGGTCCTCGTCCACGCGCCCGGCGCCGTTCCACAGCGCCTCGACCTGGTCGAGCGGCGCGAACTGCCGCTCCTCCTTGGGCTCCGCGGCTAGCCGCTGCCGATGCGACTCGAGGTATGCCGCGCGCTCTCGCTCCCGCGCTTGCCTGGCCTCCTCCGACTCGCCATCGCGCCCCAGATCGATCCCGGAGATGTCGGCTGCCTCGCGGAGCGCCTCCGGGAATGAGCACCCGCGCAATGCCCGGATCATGGCGATGACGTCGCCGGATCCGCAGTGGCTCGCGCAAAAGTACGTCAGCCGCCCATCGTGCTCGTCGAGCGTGAGGTTCTCGTCCTTGCCGCCGTGGATCGGGCACCGCTCCCGGTGGCGCTTGCTCCGGTACTGGATCCCCAACGCCGGCGCGACCGCTCCCCACCCGCGATCCAGCAGCGCGGCGTGGACGAGTTCGACGTCTTCGCGGCTCACAGTGCACCCGTCCGGCGCAGGTCAGCGAACTCATCCTCGGGAGGAGCCACCTGCACCCCCGCGGCGGCGAAGATGTCGGCGATGCTGGGCGCGAACCGCGACGTTCGGATAAGGCGCAGCACCGCGGGCTGCAGCTTGTCGGGAGGGATCTCCTCGACCATCGATCCCCAGAGCTCCGTGCTTTCTGGGGTGAACCTCTCCGCCCACGTCGGGTACGCGACGGTGAGGGACTCGAACGCCTGTGCGGTGTGTCGCTTCACGGTTCAGTCCTCGATGGTCAGGGTTCGGAGCGCCGCAAGCCCTCGCGGCTCGGCGGATCGGGTAGGCGCGGATGGCGGGTTCCTTCTCAGGTCACGGAGCTTCTCGACCTGCGCGGCGTCGCGGTAGATCGTGTCGATCTCGTCGAACAGGCGCGGGCTCTTCGGGTCGGTGCCCATGAGCCACGGGTCGGAGTGACGGCCCTCGAGAGCGTCGAGGAGATCCTGCTCGGTGAACCCCTCCCGAAGTCGGCCCTCGATCCGGCGCTGTCGCTTCGCGTCGAGAACCGCCCGGGCGTGCCCGGTGTCCAGCTTCCACGCTTCGAAGACTCGGCGGACTACGGTGGCGACTGGCTCGGGGCGGGGTGCCGACGGAGGATCGGCCGCTCGCGCGGGATCCCTGTCAGGTCTTGGATCTACTTCCTCAGGTAGGACGGGATCAGGATTAGCTACAGAAGCAGAAGCAGAAGCAGAAGGAATTGGCTTTTTGTGGCTTTCCTCGGCTGACGCTTGCTTATCCTCGCTTACGTAAGCGCTTACGGTGCCAGTTTGCGCGGCTTTCTTGGCCCTCCACCGGGCCTGGGCAGCGCGGTTTTGCTCCCTCCTGGCCTCGGGATCTCGCCTCTCGCGGTACCGATCGTGGTTCAGGATCCGGAACCCACCGAACTCGTCGTCGGGGCCAAGCGGCTCGATCCGGCGGCCTTCGTGCTCACGAGATCGGGAGTAAGCATCCGGGCTCAGGAATACCCGGAGCGCCTCCTCGAACTCCGGCAGGCTCACCTCTGCCAGCTTGGCCAGGGCCGGGACCGGGGTTGTGACGCGGCCGACCTCGTCGGCTTCGGCGAGCATCACGATCCAGGCCAGCTTGACGTGCGCGGGCTGCCCCACCCACACGGTGGATTTCGTGAGCGATCGGTAGAGCTTGGTGTAACCGGAGTCGCTCATCTCATGTCCTCGCCGCGAATGCGGCGCCAGCAGACCGCGTAGAAGTACCGGTCAGCTTTCCACGTTGTGCACCTGCTGGTGGCCGTGATGTCGATTGCTTTGAGGATCTCGTCCAGCGGGATCCTGGTCAGGAAGTTTCGAATGGTGGCGGCGCTTGGCCACGGCGGTCCGTACTCCGGCATCTTCCAACCGGTCGGCGTTGTTTCCGCCCCGAAGACCTCGGCCCATCTTCGGTTCACCGAATCGAGCATGCGGCTCTCTGCCCGCTGCTGCTCCTCGATCGCCTCCGCGTAAGCCTTCGCCTGGAGAGCGCGTTCCTGGATCTCCTCCGCCCTGTCAGCGGCTACCGCCGGCCGCATCTCGGCGTTCAGGTGCTTGGCGCCCTTGCCACCGTTGCAGTCACGGCAGGCCGTGGTGAGGTTCTCGGGCTCGTTACCACCGCCCGACGCGACGGGAACGATGTGGTCAACCTCGAGCACCACGGTCGGCGGTCTGCGGCCGCAGTAGCTACACGTGAAGGAGTCTCGCTTGAAAACGTCGAACCGAACCGATAGGCGCACCGCGCGGCGTGGCCTGGGGGACTTCTTCTCGCTTGCCACGCCCGGTGCGGCGTGCTTTGCTTTGCTGGTCATCGGGAGCTCATTCCTTCCGGTGGTCAGGCCCCGAGCCGACGTTCTCGCGTCGCCGGGGCCGTTCTATTGGTGCGTGTGGCGGTCATGCTAGCACGCGATCCGGACGGCCGGCAAGGGAGATGATCGGGGACGTTTTGCCTAGCCATATGGTCTGCCATTGTGCTGCGAGCGTGCGTCACGGATGCGGTCCCTCGACCTCCCCCACCCACCCATCCAGCACCGCCACCACCTCGTGCACGACCACATGAAGACCGGCCCGCCGCGCCTCTTGGATGCAGTGGATCGTCCCCCTGCTGTCGGGCATCGGCCATGCGTCAACCTCAACAACCGAACCACCGGAAGCGAAAAGCGCCGCCAGCTCCACCATCCGTCGATTTCTGGCTGGACCGGCTGCCTTCCCGAGAGAGGCCCAGTTTGCGCGGAACATTTTGGTGATGAACCCGGCCTCACGGGCGGCGTCGTACGCAATTCGGTCAACGCTGCGCCATCCAGGGCAGTCCCCCACAAGAAGGATCCTGTCCGTGTGCGGGTGCTTCCGGTAAAACCACCGGAGTCGTCGCCCGATGTCCGCGGGATCCCCGCCCCAATTTCGCGACCCGGTGACCAACACCACGGCGGTTTCATCAGGTCCGGAATCGCCGACTATTCCCTCGTAGATTCTGGACAAATTCACGTCCGTCATCTCGTCACCTCTCCAAGCCGCCCATCCAGCACCGCGACCACCTCCCGCGCGGACCTCACGGGACCCCGCTCCAGACCTCGACCAGCCCGAACCCCTGTCCCGGCGCCGCGTATTCGCCCCAGGCTCGCGGCGGTCGTTAGGGGGTGTGCGCATGGGTCGTCTCCTCTCCGGCACTCACCAGGTGCAACCAGGTACGCTTTCCGACCGCGTAGACGAGTGCGTTAGGCACTCCAAACCGTCTAGCGATTTCCAGTCCCGTCACCCCAGAGGCGCGCAGTCGAAGCACCTCGCGCGCCTGCGCCTCGGTGATCCGGGCTCCGTGGTGCTTATCCCCGCGAGGCATACGCTCCGCGTGTCGGTGAGTCCAATGATCATCGCCTCGCGCCAGCCCCTCCGGGTGCTGCCGTGCCCAATGGGAGTCACCACGTGAGCAAAGCCCCGGATTCCGACGCAACGGATGATCATCGCCGCGCAGCGGAATCCTGCGGCCTTTGCTGTACATGTCTTCAGCATTGTCCTTCTTCGTACCTAGAAATAGGTGTCCCGGATTCACGCATAGGGGGTTGTCGCAGTGGTGCAGTACGCACAGGCCACCAGGAATTGGCCCGTTGGCGAGCTCCCATGAGACGCGATGGGAGCGCTCCATCCTTCCGGAAATCCCAATGCTGCCGTAGCCACCACGTGTGGAAGCGGTCCACACCCAGCACGGTCCCAAGTGTGGCATGTGGGCCGGTATTGGCCCATCACGGGTCACCTTGGCCCAGAAGCGCTCCTCGATTGGCCCTCTAGCTGCCATCTCGCACCTCGATCAGGCAAAACCTCTTCCCGCCCGGGGCGGGTTCGCACCACTGCACGACGTCGGCGGCCGATGGCCGGTCGTCCACGATGATTCCGAGGCGGCGCAGGGACCCCTCCTTGCGCGCGCACAGCACGTCCACCGCGAGCTTCGCCCAATCGGCGTAGTGGTCGGTGGGGACGGAGGTGAAGCGCACGCAGAGGACCTGTGGTCGGCCCGGAAGCGGCGCATCCCACGGCAGGCACTGCGCCCGCATGGCGAGCCAGACCGCCGCCTTGTCCTTCGCCCTGCGCCATGGCTGCGCGGCCGCCAGACGCCCAGTGCGATTCGTGGGCTGAAGCAGCTCGAGGGGCAGCACGAAGCGGGCGACGCGGCTCCCCGCGGGGACCGGGCGACGGATCCAGGGCTTCGCCGGAGGGGCCGAGAGAGCCTGGTCGGCGAGCTCCAGGAGCGCCGCGCGGTCCCGCAGCAGCAGGGGTGAGGCGGCTCGCTTCATGCGTCGCCCCCGAACAGCACGATCCGCCGGACCTTCTCGACGACGGCCTTCTCGACGCTGTCGTAGTTGACGGCCCCCCGCACCTCGAAGGGCGCCGGCTCCATCTTGTGGCGGGCGAAGAGCGCAGTGGAGAACGCCTCGACGTCGGATTCCGTCGGCGGGGGGACCTCGAGCTCGAGCTCGAAACGGCGCCGCACCGCGGGGTCGATGAGGTCGACCCGGTTGGTCGCCCCGATGAGGATGCGCTCCCCGGGGTCCTCGTCGAGGAGCTGCAGCAGGACGCAGACGGTCTTGGCCTGCTCCTTCGCGGCCGCCTGCAGGTCTTTCCCGGACCGGGTCGAGGCGATGGCATCGATCTCGTCGAGGAGCAGGACGCAGCGGCCCGAGGCCAGCGAGAGGGCGGCCTGCAGCTTCTGCTGCTCCTCGCCGATGCGCTGGCTGGCGACCCCGCCCAGGCGCAGCACCATGCACGGCAGCAGGAGCTCGCGGGCGATTGCCCCGGCGATGGTGGTCTTCCCGTTGCCGGGCTCACCATGCAGGAGCATCCGGCGCCGGGGGGCCAAGCCATGCCGGCCGAGCTCTTCGGCGCGCTCCTGCTCCTCGAGAAACACCTCGACCTCGTCGCGGATGGGGTCAGGGAGCCGCACGTCTTCGAGCGGGCGGCCCTGGACCGACCCGAGCAGGCCCTTCGCCTCGGCCGGCATCGAGACGAGCCCGGGGGTAGAACTCGGGACGCACCTCCGAGCTCGCTCACGGGCAGCGGGGTCCCGGATCGCCGCCGCGAACCGCAGGGCGGCGTTCCGGAATGCCGTCTCGTTGCGCCCGTAGTGGGCGCGCACGAGGTCGAGGACCTGCTCGGTGGATGCCATCAGGCCCTCGCTGCGCGCCCGCTCCCGCGCCGCCGGCGCCCGCCCATCTTGGCGCCCTCCTGGTCGGCGTCAGCCTCGAGCTTCCCCTCGCCATCCGCTGGCTCGTCGTCCCCGTCCTCCTCGAGCTCCTCGTCCTTCGGGGGCCCGTCGAGCGGCAGCTCCCGCTGCTTCTCAGCGTAGGTCATGGGGCGCTCGCTGATCTGCTCGCCCGTGTCGAGGCGGACCTCCGTGACGATCCCGCGGCGGTAGTCGAAGATCCGCTCGCAATCGACGGGGCGGTAGGTGGCGCGGTCCCGGATCTCGATGGCGAGGCGCTTCACGTCGGCCTCGCGCTCCTGGATGCCGGCCTTGGCGTGTTGGACCTTCGTCTTGAGGTCGTTCTCGAGCTCCTCGATGAGCTGTAGGGTCCGGGACTGCTCCTGCGCCTTCTCGATGAGCTCGTCGTCATCGAGGCGAACGCGCTGGATGTCGGTGTACTTCTTGCGCTCGATCCCCTCGTCCTTCGGCTCCGGTGACTGCTTGTCCTTCTTCGCTGCCATGCTCTTCTCCTTCCACTTCACTCCACGCCCTGCGCGATCCGTTCCAGGCGCTTGACTCGCTCTCGCGCGGCCTCGCGCGAGTTCCGGGCCCGGTTCCAGGCCTCGAAGGCGCCTCGCTCCTCGGCCTCCGCGCGCTCGCGCTCCGCCCGCGCCACCTCGAGCGCTTTGGCCGCCCGCTTGGCGAACACCTCCGCCTCCGCGATGATCGCGTCAGGGTATTCCGCCACGCCCAGCAGCGCCGAAGTGAAGGAGCCGGCAAGGCGCTCGATTGGATCGAGCGTCACGGGCGGCTCCGGGGGACTGGCGGGGGGCGGCTCCTCGCCGGAATGGAGCTCGCCTCCTGGCGGTAGCGGTAGGCACCGGCACCTGACGTGCCGATCCATGCTGGCGTCGCCAGCGCGTTCCAGCGCCAGAGCTTCAGGTGAGATCCCCTGACTCTCCGCGGGCTCCGTCTCCGGCCGCTCCTCGGAAGCCGCTGCGCAGCGCCCGACAAACCCCGGCTCGTCCAGCCGCGGCTGGTTCTCTTCGGGTACCGTGACCGAGAGGTCGAACCACGCGACTTCGCGTCCGTTGACGCGCACGTCGGCGGGCACCGCGAGTGCCCGGTACCGCCCCGGAAACGGCATCTCTGCGAGCCCCCGCGCCACGAGTTCGTCGAGAGCCGCTCTGGCGGATCGCTTCGTCTTCGTCGTGGCGCCGCCCTGCACCTTGCACGCCACGGCATGGATCGGGACGGCGTTGCCGGCCGTTGTCAGGCTACGAAGCGCCGTGGCGTAGTCGTCGAGGTGGGTGTCGCTCGCGTTCACGGCGTCACGACACGGAACCGCTCGCCCCACGTCTGACGGTTGAACCTGGTCCGCCTGCCGGTGATCCAGTCGACGTCGATCGTGGTCCGCGTGATCTCGACCACCCGCCCACTCCGTCCCGGCATCCGCGGGTCCCTGTCCTCCACCACTGCGCCCACGCGGAGCAGCGCCTCCTGAGCCTTGCTTGCCATGCTCGTCTCCCTTCTTCCCCGGCCTCGCCGGGCAGTGCTCGGTCGCGTGCCTCCCGCGGCAAGTGGCGCAGCGGGTGCGCGGCGGGGGCGTCCGCTCGACTGCGTGCGGGGCGTTCTCCCGCACTGCCGACTCGGCCTTCGCGTAGGTGTCGAACGACCCGAGCAACACGCCCATCGTGTTGACGGCGCGCCAGGCGGGGGACGTGTCGGCCGGCACGTAGAGCACGCTCCCGCCCGCGATTGGGTACTCGCGGCGCCCCTGCACCTGCTCGGAACCGATGGCTTTGATTTCGCTCAACATGGTTTCTCCCATCCGTTCAGAAGCCGTGCCGCCGCGGAGAGAGCCTTCTCCAGCGCCGCGTCCTCGGTCTGCCTGGCTCTCTCGCGTCCGATGTTGAGGTAGGCGCCGACTTCCTCGAGCGTGTGAGGTCCCGCGTCTGCCACATCAAGGGAGCAGCTCGGTCCGTCGTAGTCGGGGTCCGGGTCCCCCTTGGCGTCGGGGTGCAGCACCTTGAGGCCGCCGCGCGGGGTGACCTCGTAGAGGAGCGAGTAGGGGCACGCGCGGATGCACGGGCGCGAATGGCTCAGAATTTCGGCGCCTCGGTGACCGCACGAACAGGGTCCCATCCCCTTCGAAGCCTCTCCTTGATCGTGTTCTTCCGGAGCCCCGTGCGCTCCGCCCACGCGGAGATGGGCATGGTTTCCTGTCCCGCTGTGATCAGGTGGTTGTTGCGCTTGTTGCGCGCCTGCACCTTGCGTGTCGCCCACCGGCAGTTCTCCGGCGTGTAGTCCCCATGGTTGTCGATTCGGTCCAGCGAGTGCTGTGGTGAGGGTTTCTCCCCCATGTCCTGGATGAAGTTCTCGAAGTTCTCCAGCCACCGCTCGCACACACGGATCCCCCGTGCCCCGTAGTTTCGATACTGCTGCGCGCGCGGATTCAGGCAGCGCTGAATCATCGAATTCCACGTGTGGTACTCCGGGGTAGATCGCATCCCGTGCCTGGTGCGCTCCGCCACGTGCCGTTCCCCGCCCCGGCACCCGCAGGACCCGACGCCCCCCTGCCGCAGGTTGCTCCCGCTCACCACATTCACCCTTCCGCATTCGCAGCGACACTCCCACGTCGGGCTCGAACTTCCCGACGGCCCCCTCCAGGTTCCCGCCCTGCGGATCACCGTCAGGATCCCTATCTTCCTTCCCGTTAGATCGATTGCTTTCATCTCGAATCCGTTGGCAGTGGGGGCACACGATGCACTCCCCCCGCGTGCGTGGTCGCGGCGGGGGCGGGTTCGCCTCCTCCTCGCGGTCGTTCTCGAGGCGGAGTCGCACGAGGTCCTGCACGCGGTAGCGGTTGGCCGCGAGGGTGTGCGCCCGTGGCGTTTCCGCCCGGCGCTGGCGCTCGCGGTGCTCCCGGGCCCGGCCGGCCTCGCGGCGGTGCTCCTCGAGCCGGGCGCGGTCCTCGGGGGTGAGGATGCGGGGGTTCATGCGAGCCGGTCCTCCATCGGAAACGGTCGCAGGGACGCCGGCAGGTAGAGCGGGTGCTGGGGATGCCCGCCCTTGGTGAGCCGGAGCGTGTAGGGCTCGACGCCGGCCTTGCGCAGGTTGTGGAGCACCGCCATATCCCGCTGGCAGAACCCCCCGCGGACTCCCCAGGCGCAGACGACGCGGCGGGCCGCCCGGCACGTCTCGAGGATCCACCGGTCGTTGTCGGCCCCGATGGGATCGATCTCGTCGCTCAGAGCCCGCGGGTCGGTGGAGCGGAAAGCGAAGAGGTTGACCACCTCGAGCTCCCGGAAACCCCACCCGGCGGCGTACCGGCAGCAGCGCTCGACCGTGGGGTCGTTCACCTCGTGATCGGCGGTGCTCGGGTTGAGCATCACGAACACCGCCGTCCCTGTCCCGAGCAGCGAGACGGTCCGCCCCAGGTGGTAGCGGTAGCGCCCGCAGGCGGAGAAGACCGCGCTCACACCCCACCTCCCGTCGCGTTCTCGAGGAGCCCCCCGAACAGCCCCATCTGCCCCTCGCGCCGACGCACGCGCTCGAAGAGCCGTGAGTCGGCGTCGCCGCCTGCAATCTCGCCGAGCCACGCCCGCGACACCGTGAGCGCAGAATCCGCCACGTCGGTTCCGAGGAAGTGGCGCCCGGAACTCAGCGCGGCCGCGCCCACCGACGCCGACCCCATGAACGGGTCGATGACGATCTCGCCCGGTGCGCTGCTCTGCTCGATGAGGACGCGGGACAGCGTCTCGGGTTTCTCGGTCGGAAAGCTAGGTCGCGTCCTCGCTCCGCACTTCGAGCAGACGCCTGGCCGTTCGTCGCCGCTTGCCTTCGACGGACGCCCTGATGGCGCAGAGGCGGCACTTTCCAAGTATTGGCCAACGCCCGTTTGGGCCGAAGTACCAGTGTTCGACGGAGACGGGCTTAAACTCTCCGCAGACGTGACAGGGCTTCCACCAGACGCCGTCTCTGAGTTCGCAGCCGGAATGGATCCGCTTGTGCGTCGTTGGATCGACGAGCTCGAGGTTCTCGAGCCTATTGTCTCGCTTCTCGTGGTTCTTGTGGTGGATTTGCATCCCGGAAGGGATGGGCCCGTTGGCGCCCTCCCATACGACGACGTGCTCCAAGACGTACTTGCCGCCGAGTCGCAATTGGACGTAACCCTTGGTGGTGATCCTGCCCGTTCCCCTCTCGCGCATCGGTCACATACCTTTCCTGTAACCCGTTTCACTCCGAGAACGTCGGGTGTCCCGAGGTTTGCGAGCCGACGCTTCCCCTTCTCGAAGAAGAGCACCATCTCGTAGCGGGACCGGTAGTGGTACCCCATGCCGATCGACCCCTTGTCCCAGACGAGCGGCTTCCAGAAGCGGAACCCCGCCGCCTCGCCGATCGGCTTGGCGACGAACATCGTCTCCTGGTCGCACATCACGTAGAGGTGCCGGTCGGTGGCGAGCACCCGATAGAGCTCGGCGAAGAGCTCAGCGAACCGCGTGTTCGGGAAGATCGGGAACCAGTCGTTGCTCGACGCGCTGCTGTGCTTGAGACGAGTCGTCGTCCCCTTCGCGCGGTGCTTCTCGAGGGACTCGTAGGCCGGGTCCGTGACGATGAGATCGACGCTCTCGTCGGCCAGAGTCCGGAGCCACTCGACCGCGTCGAGCTGACTGAGGTGGTAGGCCGGCGTCACGGCAGCCCTCCGAAACGCTGCAGGTAGACGAGACACCGCAGGTGCTCCCACGCGGCGCGCGGCGACGAGCGGGACCAGACCAGGGCGAGCCAGTACCGCACCGCCATCGGCGTCCGCCCCATCGCCACCGCGCGGCAGAACTCGTGAACGTCGTCGGGGCCGGCCCATGCTGTCAGCGCGCGCAGCGTTGCCGCCTGGCCCGAGGTGGCCACGATCGACGGCATGACCCGAGCACGAGCGAGAGACTCACCCGATGCCATCGTCAGTGCCCCGCCGCCGAGTAGCAGACCGAGTCCAGGCACCAGATCAGCCCGTCGTACCCCCAGGGGCAACGGGCCCCGCAGGCGCCGCAGTTGTAGGAGTCGTTCGACTGGTCCACGCAGCTCGGGTCGGACGACGCCGCGCAGGTCCCCGCCGGCGCCGGGCACGGGTGGGCGTCGGGCTCCTCTCCGATGCAGGCGGAGCCGTCGGGCGCGCAGGTAGCGGGCCCCTCGCACTGGGAATCCCGAGTGCAATACGGCGCCCCCTCGGCGGCCTGGACGATCGGCAAGCTCGGGTCATCCGGGGCGGTCCCGTCGTCGGCAGCGCAGGAGACGAGCAGGAGGGCCAGGAGGAGATGGCGGATCACGGCTTCACCGTCCAGCAGAGGCTCGGCGAGAACTGGCGGCAGCTCCCGTCCGAGCAGACGACGCACCGGGATACCGAGCAGGCCACGGCGACGGGGCCTTGCCGCGGGTAGTAGCCGCAGGGGTCGGCGGGCGCCTCTTGGAGCGCCTGCGCCCGTGCGGCGTGCATGGTGGCGATGACGACGACAGCAGCGCACGCGGTGAGGAGCAGGGCCAGGAGGGGGTGGCGGGTCATCAGTGCACCTTTCCGAACGGCAGCGAACCCTGCCCCTCGTCGCGCTTGATCTTCAGCGCCCGCTTCGCGTCGGCTTCGAGCTCCTCGATCACCCTCATGGCCTCGGGGAACTTCGCCGCCGGCAACCGATCCCACGAACACCCCTTCCCGAGATGGCCTACCGCGCTCCCCACCTTGTTCTGCACGACGCGCAACGCGCTCGGCTGCGCCGCGTCGAAGCCAGCCTCGACGCGAAGCCGAGCGAGCGAGAGCATCCGGCGGCGAAGGTCAGCTCCGCGCGACGGGGAGACGACCGCTCCCTCGACGGCCTCGAGCCGCTTGCCCATCGACGTCACCATCCCGACGAGGCTCTCGACGGCGCGGGTGAAGTCGGCGAGCTCGGGGACCGCCGGGCGACGCGCGACCAGCGCCTCGAGCTGGTTGAAGGCGTCGATCAGCGCGATCGAGAGGTCGTTCGCGACCGGCTGCTCGCTCTTCAGCACCAGATAGAGCGCCTGGTTGCGGTTGAAGACCGGGATGTCGACGAGGCGGGGGGCCACCTGCCCCGGCGCCTGCACCCGGATGACCACCGTGGGGATTTGGCCGAACTTGCTCAGGTATTCGGCGTGTCGGCGGGCGAGCTCCTCGAGCTTCCCGCGGTGCGAGTAGCCCAGCTTCTCCGCCAGCAGCTCGCTGGTGATGCCGGCGTCCGCCGCCCCGGGTCCGGTGACGTGAAGGTCGAAGCCCGCGATCGTGATCGCGGTGGTCACGACGCGGCCTCCTCGGCGGGCGTGGCGGGCTCGTCCCAGTCCGTTGGCGGGATGCCGAACTCCCGGAAGGCGGCGGAGCGAACGGATCCACCGCCACCGCTTTCCTCGTTCAGCAGCCGCGAAACGGCTCCCTGGGTGATCTTCAGCTTCTTCGCGAGCGCTGATTGGGACAGCCCCAACGCCCGCAACTTCACCAACGCCTTCGTCATGTCCCGGCAGTCTATGCCGTTCGTCATGTATGTCAAGTGACATAGCGAGGTCCGCTTGCCCGCACATCGGCCAGACCGCGAAATTCCCCCGTGCCGTCGAAACCTGGAACCCGGAAGCGCAAGAACAAGGAGCTGCCCGCGCCGGTGCAGTGCTCCCGACTCGCGCTCGCGATGAACGAGGCGAGCCTGGATCAGACGAAACTGGCCGCGGCCGCCCGGGTAGACCAGACGGCGATCAGCCGGTGGATCCGGGGAGAGCGCGACATGGCCGCTCTACAGCTGGTGCGGGTGGCGCACGCCGCCGGGGTCCGTCTTGACTGGCTGCTCGCCGGTCACGAGCCGAAGGCGGCGCCCTTCGTCCGGGTGGACCCCGACGCCGCAGGCGACCCCGACGTGCAATCCCGCGCGCTCGAGCTCCTGGGTGATCCAGCACGGACGCCCGAGAAGAGTCCCGATCCGCCGAGGCGGCGCGCCCGGCGTTAGCGCCAGGATCGTCGCCTCAACGCAGCGCCCCCCACAGGGGACGATCCGCGTGATGCGTCGCGTCATGTCCCAAGATTGAACGCCGGCCGCGCCCCGGCCCGCGGGACTATTTTGCTCGCCGTGCGTTATGACGTTTGACATGCATGACGAACGGCATATGGTGTCTCTTGTCGCCGGCGCCCATCGCCGGCCCGGGGAGCACCGATGGCCCACCATGCCCGCAAGCCCACCAGGAGCCCGCTCATTCGGCTCTGCCTGCCCGACGGGTCCACCGTAGAGGTCTACGACCCGAGGCCCTCCCAGCCGCCGCCAGCGGCCGGAGCGAGGCCGATCCGGGTCATCACCACGACCGGCACCGTGGTGCCGATGCGGAGGGCCTCGTGAGCCCCGCCCCCTCAGGCCCCCTCGCCCAGCCCGCCCCATGGACGGTGCGCCTGCGCGCCGAGCCGCGCCGCTGCCACACCGCCCGCGCTCGCACGGCATTCGCCGCCTGGCAGGCGGCCGCGCCGGCGCTCGGCAACCCCAACTTCGCCGAGGTCGACGTCGAGATCGCGCCCGGCGCTCCCCCGGAGCCGTCCCCCGCGGTCGCAGCGATCGTCTCGGCGCTCGCCGAGGGGCCAGCGACGCTCTCCGCGTTGCGGAACCGGCTCTCCCGGGCGGGGCGCCGGCACCTGTCGACCGCGGAGGTGGCGGAGGCCGTCGAGCTCGGTGCGGTGGCTTTCGATCACGTCGCCCAGCAGTACCGGAGGGCGTCGTGAGCCGCCCGAGCCTCCTCCGGCTCGAGCAGCTCGCCGAGTCAGCCGAGGCCCACCGCGACGCCTGCCTCGTGGCGCGCCGCCAGGAGCGGGCGGAGCTGGCGCGCTCCGACGCCGAGGTAGCAGAGGCGGCGGCGGCCGAGCTCGCCGCCGGCATCCGCGCCCGGGCCCCCCTCACTGCCGAGGCCCGCACCGCCCGCGAGCTCGCCGACCGCGCCTGTCTCGCTGCCCAGGCGTGTCGCGACCACCAGCACGCTCGGGCGTACCGGGCGCGGAGGGCGGCGCCGTGACGCGCACACAAGCCAGCCGCGCCGTGTACGGCGCTCGCACCGAGACGGCCGCCCTCCGGCGCGGCAACGCGGCTCGGAGGCACGGGCTCGAGACGCTCGCCGACGCCCTCTTTGCTGCCGCGATGGCGCACCGCGCGCGGAGCTACCCCGAGTCGCGCCGACTCTACGATGCTCGGGTCCGGGACCTGCTCGCCGAGGTGGCGACGTGAGCCGTCTACTAGACCGCGTTCGCGCGGCCCTCCACGACCCCAAGGCACTCGCGGCGATCGACGACGAGCTACGGGCTGGCCACCGGCGCATCGGAGACGACTGCTGGATCGGAGACATCTGCCTCCGGTGCGTTGCGGTGGACGGGCACGGCTCGACCAGAGAGGAGGTCGTCGCAACCTACGACCCCGAGGCGCGCTCCTCTGAGTGCCCGACCTGCGGGCGGACGGTGCACTGGAGCGAGCCGCCGCGGGTCCGCGACGACCCGCGCTGCCTCCGCTGCGCGGATGAGTGCGCGGCCTACGAAGCCGACGAGTGCGCGCCGACGCTGCGCGACCCATCGCTGCCCCCGGCCGTGCCGGGCATTCGCGACGCCGCGGCCGGGGCGCCACCTTCGGGAGGGACGGGGCCATGAACATGCTGGCGATGATGGACGAGGCCACGTGCTCC
>Ga0265293_10001724_pt1 | contig 46434 bp, 34 predicted proteins | sample Munlanlewell138R_FD_192505 | JGI IMG/M metagenome (GOLD analysis project Ga0265293, IMG submission 192505) | Leachate microbial communities from a municipal landfill in Southern Ontario, Canada - Leachate well 138R | ecosystem: Engineered > Solid waste > Landfill > Unclassified | place: Canada... | reverse complement strand
CGCTTGCGTTCGCGCAGAGCGATCCCCCGCCTGCCCCGCCGCAGGAAGAGGAAGTCGAAGTCTCGATACCCGGCGGCGATATCGTCGTAACCGGACGGCGCAGCCGCAACATCGAGAAATCGTCGGATCAGGTCGTTTCCGTCCTGTCTTCCGCGCAGATCGCGCGAACCGGCGAAGGCAATATCGCTGGCGCGCTGGGCCGGGTCACGGGCCTTTCTGTCGTAGGCTCGGGCTATGTCTATGTGCGCGGCCTGGGCGACCGCTATTCGCTGGCGCTGCTCAACGGCTCGCCGCTGCCCAGCCCCGAGCCTTTGAAGCGCGTGGTGCCGCTGGACCTGTTCCCTTCCGGCGTGATCGCGTCATCGCTCGTCCAGAAGAGCTACTCGGTAAACTATCCGGGCGAGTTCGGCGGCGGCGTCATCAATCTCACCACCAAGGCGGTGCCGAACGAAGGCTTCCTCACTATCGGCGGCGGCCTGTCGGGCGACAGCGAAACCACCGGCCACCACGGCTATTCCCATTACGGCAGCAAGTCGGACTGGACGGGGTTCGACAACGGCAGCCGCGATATTCCGCCCGCGCTGGCGGCCTTTTTCAAGAGCGGCGTGCGCATTTCATCGGGCACGGTCGATACCCAGGCGATCGCGTCCGAACTGGTGCGCTTCCGCAACGGCGTGGCGCAGCGCATTCCCAATCTGCCGCCCAACTTCTCCGCCAGCCTTTCGGCGGGCCGGGCGTTCGATCTGGGCGGCGCGGAACTGGGCGTGATCGCGGCTGCCGGGTTCAGCAACAAGTGGACCACGCGCGATGCCGCGCAGCAGTCCTCGCTGGCGACGGACCTGTCCTCGCTCGAATCCGATTTCCGGCGCGTGACGAGCGACAACCGCATCGTCGTCAACGGCCTGCTGGGGCTGGGGCTGGAATTCGGCGACCAGAAGCTGCGCTGGACCAACCTCTATATCCGCGACACGATCAAGCACACGCGGCTGGGGCTGGGCCGGCGCCAGGGCACGACCACCGATTTCATGCAGCAGGATACGGCGTGGTATGAGCGCCAGTTGATCGATACGCAGTTCGTCGGCGAGTTCACTCTCGCGCCCGGCCTGTCGCTCGACCTGCGGGGCAGCTACGCCAATTCGCAGCGCGAGGCGCCCGGCGAACTGAGCCTCGAATATGTCCGCACCAACGTTTCCGCCGATCCCTATGGCCAGTATTTCGTCAACCGGCTGAACAACGGCAACGGCGGCGACGCGACGATCAGCTATTCCGATCTCAACGAGGATCTGTGGTCGGTGGGCGCGGACGTTTCCTGGCTGGCGACGCCGGACATCAACCTCACCGTGGGCGGCGCATGGTCGGACACCAGGCGCATCAGTTCGCGGCGCGATTTCCAGTTCACCGCCAATTCGGACTTTCCGTCGGCGGTCGGCATGTTCCGGCCGGACCTGCTGCTCGCGCCCGGCATCATCGACTATTACAACATCGCGTTCACCGAAACCAACGAAGGCAACCCCGCTTTCAAGGCCAGGCTGAAGACATGGGCCGGATACGGCAAGGCCAACTGGCAGGTCACGCCTTCGATCAGCATCGACGCGGGCGTGCGCTATGAAAAGGCCAGGGAAATGGTGGCGCCGGTGCAGGTCTTCGCCACGCCCGGCGCCTCCCAGGCGGAAACCCGTCTGAACAACGACTACTGGCTGCCCGCGGGCACGATCACCTGGCAGTTGCGGCCCGACCTCCAGATCCGGCTGAGCGGCTCCAAGACCATCGCGCGGCCGCAGTTCCGCGAACTGATCTACCAGTTCTATTTCGATCCCGATTCCAACCGCCAGTATCAGGGCAACCCGCTGCTGACCGACAGCAGGCTGACCAACGCCGAAGCGCGGCTCGAATGGTATTTCGATACCGATCAGCGTCTGTCGGTTTCCGGGTTCCACAAGAAGCTGGACAAGCCGATCGAGGCGTTCATCTCCGGCGCGGATTTCGTTACCAGCTATGCCAATGCGCCCAGCGCCACGCTTTACGGCGCGGAACTGGAAGTGCAGAAATACTTCGACCTGTCGAACTTCGGCGGGTGGCTTGCGGGCCGCCGCCTCGTAGCCATCGGCAACTACACTTACACGCAATCCGAACTGAAAGTGCGGGACAGCGATACCGTAGCGGTGTTCGCCGCATCGTCCACGCGCGCGACCGACTATTTCCGCGACGGCGCGCCGCTGACCGGCCAGTCGGATCATATCGCCAACCTGCAACTGGGGCTGGAATCGACGGACCGGCTTTCGCAGCAGACGATCATGCTGACCTATGCCAGCAAGCGCGTGGTCAGCCGGGGTATCGCCAACCTTGGCCAGCCTGACGTGATGGAGAAGCCGGGCCTGCGCCTCGATCTCGTCGCCCGCGAAGGCGTGAACGTGGCGGGCCAGGAAATGGAGCTGAAAGTGGAGTTCCGCAATATCACCGGCGTGCGCCACCGCGAATACCAGCAGGTGGGCGGCAACGGCATAGAGATCAACACCTACGATGTCGGCACCACGTTCGCGGCGTCCGCTTCGTTCAAGTTCTGACAAGCTTTGACGGGCCCTGTGCGAAAGACCCGTGCGACCTGCCTCGCGGTCTTTCGTGAACCTCCAGACCCGGCTTCCCGCAAGGGGGCCGGGTCCGCTTTGCCGTGGGGTTGCTCAGGCGCGGCGGCTTTCGCGGAACTGTCTCCAAACCGTCATACGCGCGTCATATCGCCGCGCCATTCCCGTCACGGGCCAGGGTGAAAGGATGAAACGGATCGAGATTCTGCTGCCGGGCGAGATCGAAGGCGGCATGGCGCCTTTCGTGCACGGCGATCTGGACATCCGCTTTCACCGGCTGGCCGAACCGGGCGACCTGCCGCTGCTGGAAGGGGGGCTTTGGGCCTTTATCGGTCCGGGCATCGGACCGGAGGGGGCGGGAAGCGAGGGCCTTGAGATATGCCGGAGGCTGCGCTGCCATCCGCGAACCGCGCAAGCGCGCATCACGCTGCTGCTCGACGTGGAAGATGCGGAAGCGCGGGGCCGGGCGTTGCGAGCGGGAGTCGACGATATCATGGTGGGAGCAATGACGCGCCGTGCGGTGCTGGACCGCGTTCTGACCGATACGCTGAGCCTCGACGACGACCGGGAAACCGTCGTGCTGCGCCATGGCGATCTGTCCATGGATATTCTCGCCTTTCAGGCGCGCTGGGCCAACAAGCCGATCGCCCTCATGCCCAACGAGTTCCGCCTGCTGCGTTTCTTCGTGGAACATGCGGGCCGCATCTATACCCGCTCGCAGCTCATCACCGCGCTGGGCAAGCACGATACGCCGATCGACGAACGCACGGTGGATGTCTGGATCGGCCGGTTGCGCCGGGCGCTGCGCGCCGCAGGGGCGCCGGATATCCTGCGCACGGTGCGCTCGCTCGGCTATATTCTGGACAAGCCGTGAGGAGGGGGATCGGTCTGGCGGCGGCGCTCGCGGCGCTGCTGGGCGGCGCATCCGCCTCGCGGGCCGACGTGCTGGAGATCGGCGCGCGCGGCGCGGTGTGGACGGCGGGCGGGCCTGCCGTTCCCGTTCCCGCCGAAGTTCCTTCTCCTGACGGCGCGCCCTCTCGCGGAACCCCGCCGGGGACTTTGCCGGAAACCCTGGCGCTGCATAGCGCCGGACCGGCGCAATGGCAGGCGCGCGTGGCGGAACTGGCGGCGAAATACGATCTCAGCCCCCGCCTGATCGAAGCGCTCGTGTGGCAGGAAAGCCGCTGGCGTCCCGATGCCGTTTCCCCGGTGGGCGCGCGGGGGCTGGCACAGCTCATGCCGGGCACCGCGCGCGAACTGGGCGTCGACCCCCATGTGCCGGACGCCAACCTCGAAGGTGGGGCCCGATACTTGCGCCAGCAGCTCGACAGGTTCGAGGGCGATATCGAAAAAGCGCTCGCCGCCTATAACGCCGGGCCGGGCCGGGTGATCGCGGCGCGCGGCATTCCCCGCATCCGCGAGACGCAGAACTACGTCGTCTCGATCATGGCGAGGCTGGCCGCGCCCGTGCGGCAATAGCCGCGCGGGAGCAGCGCTTCCTAAAGCGCCTCGCCCTTCTCGCGGCGGCGATAGGCGTGCAGCAGTGGCTCGGTATAGCCGTTGGGCTGTTCCACGCCCTCGAACACCAGCGCGCTGGCGGCCTGAAAGGCCAGGCTTTCCGCCTCGCGGCCCGCCATCGGCTTGTAGAGCGGATCGCCCGCGTTCTGCGCGTCGACCTTGGCGGCCATGCGGGAAAGCGCGGCGCGCGCTTCCTCTTGCGTGCAGACGCCGTGCAGCAGCCAGTTGGCCATGTGCTGCGAGGAAATGCGCAGCGTGGCGCGATCTTCCATCAGGCCGATATCGTGGATATCCGGCACCTTGGAGCAGCCCACCCCCTGGTCGATCCAGCGCACCACGTATCCGAGAATCCCTTGCGCGTTGTTGTCCAGCTCGTCGCGGATCTCGTCCGCCGACCAGTTCCGGCCCGCCGCCAGCGGCACGGACAGCAGCCTGTCGAGCGGGGCGACGGCCTCGGACGTCCGTTCCGCCTGCCGGCCAAAGACGTCCACTTCGTGATAGTGCGTGGCGTGCAGCGTCGCCGCCGTGGGCGACGGTACCCAGGCGGTGTTGGCGCCGGTCTTCGGGTGGCCGATCTTCTGTTCGAGCATGTCGGCCATGCGATCGGGCGCGGCCCACATGCCCTTGCCGATCTGCGCCTTGCCCGAAAAGCCGCAGGCGAGGCCGATCTGCACGTTGCGGTCCTCATAGGCCCTGATCCAGTCGGCGTTCTTCATGTCGCCCTTGCGGATCATCGGCCCGGCCTGCATCGACGTGTGCATCTCGTCGCCGGTGCGGTCGAGGAAGCCGGTGTTGATGAACACGACGCGGTTCTTCACGGCCTCTATACAGGCGGCGAGGTTGGCCGAAGTGCGGCGTTCCTCGTCCATCACACCTACTTTTACGGTGTGGCGCTCCAGCCCCAGCAGGTCTTCCACCGCGTCGAACAGGTCGTTGGTGAACGCGGCTTCGTCCGGCCCGTGCATCTTGGGCTTGACGATATAGATCGAACCCTCGCGGCTGTTGCGGACGCTGTTGCCAACTGGGCCCAGCCCCTTGAGGTCGTGCATCGCGATCAGGCTGGTGACCACGGCGTCGAGGATGCCTTCGGGCGCTTCCGATCCATCGGCCAGGCGGACGGCGGGGGTCGTCATCAGGTGGCCGACGTTGCGGATGAACATCAGGCTGCGGCCCGGCAGCGTGAGTGTGCCGCCATCGGGGGCGGTATAGACGCGATCCGGGTTGAGGCGGCGCGTCATCGTCGCGCCGTTCTTCTCGAAGGTATCTTCCAGATCGCCGCGCATCAGGCCCAGCCAGTTGGCATAGGCGGCAACCATGTCTGCGGCATCGACGGCCGCGACGGAATCCTCAAGGTCGGCGATAGTAGTGATCGCCGATTCGAGGATGACGTCCGCAATGCCCGCCCTGTCGTCCTTGCCGATGGAATGTTCGGGATCGAACACCACTTCGATATGCAGCCCGTTATGCTGGAACAGGCGCGAGCGTTCCGTCCTGCCGGCGTATTGCGTGGGATCGGCAAGCGGAATCGCTCCGTCGCCGGGGTTGTCGAGATCGGTCCACGAGCCGGATGCCAGCGGCAGCGCCCTGTCGAGAAAGCCGCGCACCCAGGCGATCACTTGCGCGCCGCGCACCGGATCGTATCCCTTGCCTGCCGCCGCGCCGGGGATCGCGTCCGTGCCGTAAAGCGCGTCATAGAGGCTGCCCCAGCGCGCATTCGCCGCGTTCAGCAGGAAGCGCGCGTTGAGGATCGGCACGACGAGCTGCGGCCCGGCGGTCATGGCGATTTCCGCATCGACGTTGCGGGGCGCGATGGCGAAAGGCGCGGGTTCGGGGCGCAGATAGCCGATCTCGCGCAGGAAACCTTGATATTCGGCCTGCTCGATCGCCTGCCCCGCGCGTGCCTTGTGCCACGCGTCGATCCTGGCCTGAAGGTCGTCGCGCATGGCCAGCAGTTCGCGGTTGCGCGGCGCGAGGCGGGCGAAGATCGCGGCCGTGCCGCTCCAGAACGCGTCGGGCGCGATGCCGGTGCCGGGCAGGGCCCTGTCCTCGATGAATGCGGCGAGATCGGCGGCGACCTGAAGGTCGGCCTTGTCGATGAACTGGATGGACGTCATGTTCGGTTGCGCTCCGTCATGCTGGGTCTGTCCGGCGCTTTGACTGCAAGCGCGCGGGATAATGGGGGCGCACTAACGAAGCCGCGCACCGTGCGCTAGGGCAATGTTTGCGATTGGCGGGCTGGAGGGCGAATGGGCGCCTGTCGCAAATCGCATGAGCGCGTCATTGGCCTCTTGCGCCCATGCGCCTGGATGAGTAAATGCCGCCCCCTGTCATGGCCATGCGCCTCAGGACATGCCGCTTTAGCTCAGTTGGTAGAGCACATCATTCGTAATGATGGGGTCAGGTGTTCGAGTCACCTAAGCGGCACCATTTTCTCGCTTCCATAGTGTTCCTCTGAAGTGGGGGCATTTTGAAATGCCCCACCCCAGAAGATGCCCCCCCCCCGCGACAGGGGTGGCACTTACTGACACGCGAATCCGTGAGGCCCGGTCCGCCGCCGCTATTGCCAGGTTGAATTTCCATCACGGGCGGACAGGTGATTCCGCCGAGAACCCGGGGTGGAGAAGCCCACCCCGTGCGTCTCACAGACCGTCAAGGCCCTTGCTGACCAGAACATTCACCGCGACGCGGCGGTTCTGGGCCTTGCCATCGACGGTGTCATTGCTCGCCAGCGGGTCCGCTTCGGCCATCCCGGCGGGAGTCAGCATGCGGTATGGTTTCCAGCCGCAGACCTGCTGAAGATGATTGACGACGCGACCGGCCCGCTTTTCGCTAAGCTGCTGGTTGAATTCAAGGCTTCCCGTGGAGTCGGTGTAACCTACGACGAGCAGCAGGGCGTTGTTCATTCCCTCGGCCGCGGCCGCCGTGGCGCAGAGATCGTTTTTCGCCTGAGCGGACAGCGCTGCCTTGCCGGTGGCGAAGTTCACGTTCGTCGTGCTTTTGATATTATACTGGCCGATATCGGCCATGCGGCCGCGCAACGCTTCCGTTGCCGCGGTCTGTTCGGCAAAGCCCTGGGCAGTGCCGTTGCGGATCATCGACGCGGTTTTGAGATCCTTGTTCTTGAGGTCGATCTGGCTTGCCAGCAGGCCGCCGCCCCATTGCAATGTCTTGACGGTGACTGGCAGGCCGTTGAGCAGCGAATCCGATGCGAGCCTGTTGCGGGCGAGGCCCAGGAACCCGCCGCTGCCCTTGATCCGGGTAGCATCGTTGATGGCGATAACCGTCCTGGTGCCGTCCGCGGCCGTGACTTGCATCCTGTCGCCGCTGCGCGCGGAGATGATGCCCTCGATCTCGGGGCCCTTCGCCATCTCGGCCGCTTCGGGCGACGTATCGGTTACAGTCCCCGTGAGTTCGGCCTCGGACGGGTCATGCGGCTGCGCGGCGAGGCTGATCGACGCCGGCCCCGCAAGCATGGCAAGCGACAGGAGGACTTTGGGACTTTGGGAAATGACACTCATTGCGCTACTCCTTCAAACTCGGACCGGCAAACTCGGACCGGCGGTCCGCTCGTCGTCCGCCTGCCGGAATCCTCTCCATCGATCTTCACCGGAACCTGCCGCACAGTGCTGCATCTGGATGGCTGCGTTGTTCACCGGAACCTTGCTGGCAGATGAACGGGCCTGGCGGCATTATGGGGTGTGCGGGCAGTTCGGGCGCATCGTGCGACGAACCGATAGAGGCCGTGCCCCTGCTCCAGCACGGGCATAGCGGGCCGTTAGCCTGGCCGCGCCCGCTTCGGGGTGGCGCGCACGCAGCCTGCTGTCGCAGGATGGCCCTGGCGCATGGTCGCTCGATGGCCCGCGTGACCGGGAATCCTGCCCATGGCGTGGGGTCGATGCCCGCGCTTGTCATGAACGATGCCGCTGAATGTTGAATGCCGAATGGCGCAGGCTGTGAAGCTGCGAACCCCGCCCGGCTTGCTCGCGCGCAAGACGGACAATCACACGGAGCGGACAAAAAAGAAGGCGGCGGGTTTTCACCGCCGCCTCTTTGAATTGCGCGCCTTCTGGCGTCTCCTCTCCAAACAGCAAAAAGGCCGACGCTGGTGCTATCGGCCTTTCCAAATTCGTGATTCCTATTCCGGTCCGCCTTTTCCGGCCGCCCGCTCATTGACGGCGAGGCGCAGTTCGTCGGCCTGCATGTAGGGGATCGGATTGACCGCCTCACCCGCGACGCGCACTTCATAGTGCAGGTGCGGGCCGGTCGACCGGCCGGTGCTGCCGATGAAGCCGATCACGTCGCCCTTGCGGACGCGTTGCCCGGCGGCGACGTTGAGGCGCGACATATGGCCATAGCGGGTCTGGATCGCGCCGCCGTGCTCGACCGCGACGTAAAGGCCATAGCTGCTGAACCATTCGGCCTTGCTGACGACGCCATCGGCCGTGGCGTGGATCGGCGTGCCGACGGGGCCGGCCAGATCGACGCCCTTGTGGGCGCGGCGGCCGCCGACAACCGGATGCCAGCGCATGCCGAAATCACTGGAAAGGCGCACGCCTTCCACCGGCATGCGCGAAGGGATCGAGGCGCGCGACGGCATGAACGCGGGAATCGTCGCCGGCGTGGCGCTGGGCGAGCCGGTCAGCGATTTCGCGCCGGTGGCGGCGGCCATGTCCGAGGCATTGGCGACGGCTGCGAGTGCGGGCACGCCCGTGCGCTCAAGCGTTTGCCAGTTCGCGAAAAGCTGCTTGAACTGTTCATCGCCGTTGCCGAGCGACGATTGCTTCGACGCCTGCGCGGCGCGCAGAGGCGCGGCGATGTCGGCATTGGCGCTGCTGTTGGCGAGGACGGGACTGGCGCCGAAGAGGGTGGCTGCTGCTGCAACGGCTCCGCCCAGAACGCGGGCCTTTGCGAAAAAGCTGAAAGCGACCACTCAAAACACCTTTTTATTTCGTCTCGCAGCCAAGGCCGCCAGACGCGGAAATTCGATCCGATCGGGCGCAAGAACGCCTTGCGGAAAACCTTTTTCGAGATGGTCGGAACCCCCCGCCGTCTCTGTGCGTTGGGACTAACCACCCTCTTTGTCAGGTGGCAAGGCTTGCATAGAGAGACCGCGATAAACCGGCAGCCGCACGCGCTGAGTCGTTGAACGGCCCATGAACGCCGCCCCGGAAATGGCTCTGAACGCAAGATTTCCATAACTTTTCGGGGCATTCGCCGCGCCGCGCGCAGAGCGCGGCGAAATGGCTTGCGCCCTTGCGGACGTGGTCGATTTCGTCGTCAAGGATTCGTTCGAGGACGCGGGCGGTCCGCTCGTCGCCCGCCTGCCGCAGTCGCTCGATTGTCATCGGCGTGACGTCGAGGCCGCGCGCTTCCAGCACCATGGGCACCACCGCCAGCCGCGCCGCCGCGTCGTGACGGGTGGCATGGGCGGTTTCCCACAATCCGTCATGCGCGGGCAGCGCGCCGTAATGGCTGCCGAGCGTGCGCAGCCGCCGGTCGAGCAGCGCGAAATGCATGGCCTCGTCCGCCGCGACCGACAGGAAATCACCGACGAAGCCCTTGCCTGTCTCGTCGTTGCCCATCTCGCCGCCGAACCGCCCCGCCATGTCGAGCGCAAGGTCGATGGCCACGAATTCGATATGCGCCAGCGCGTGAATGAGGGCGATGCGCCCTCTGAGCGATTGGCCGCGTCCGCGCTTGGGCATCCGGCCCGGCGGCAGCAGTTCGGGCGCATCGGGCCGTCCCGGTGTGTCCGGCATGGCCACGTCGAACGCGAAGGCGAGCCGTCCGCCCTGCCAGTCGCGGGCCACCGCGCGCGCCGCCATGGCCTTGGCGCGGGCGTCGCGCGTCAGCAGGACTTCGCGGATGGCGCGGGCGACGCTTCGCACGGCTCAGAGTGCTTTTGCCGCCTCAAGCACTTGCGCGGCGTGGCCCTTGACCTTCACCTTGTTCCAGACGCGCGCGATGGTGCCGTCAGGCGCGACGAGATAGGTCGTGCGGACCATGCCCATGTAGGTGCGGCCGTAGTTCTGCTTCTCGGTCCAGATGCCGAGCGCGTCGGACAGACCGTTTTCGGGCGCGTCCGTGGCGAGCGGAACCGAAAGCCCGTGCTTCGCGATGAATTTCGCGTGCTTCGCGGGCGGGTCCTTGCTTACGCCGAGCAGCGCGGTTCCGGCCCTGGCGAACTCGTCCGCCAGTTCGGAAAAGTCCTTGTTTTCAGTGGTGCAGCCGGGCGTGTCGTCCTTGGGATAGAAGAACAGGACGAGCTTTCCGCCCTTGAAGCCGGACGGGCGGACGGTGCCGCCGTCGGGCGTTTCCAGCGCAATGTCGGGCATCGCGTCGCCGGGGCGGGGCCAGAGTTTGTCGGTCATCGTCATGCCTCCAGTGATTCGCCGAAAATGTCTTTCCACGCCTGCCTGACCATCCGGCGCGCATCGTCAAGGCTTGCCAGCAATTCGTCCCATGTCGTGAAGCCGCAGGCCGTCGCCATGACTTCGCGCGCCGCCGGGGGCGGTTCCTGCGCGTCGGGCGCCAGCATGCGCACGGTCACGAGGATGCGTGTCAGCGTATCGTGCGCCGCTGCCATGTCCGGCGAAAGCAGTCCCTGTTCCGCCAGTTCCCGCACGGCGAGGCCCAGTTGCGGCACCAGCGCGCGGCCTTCGCGCAATTGAAGGTAATGGACCACGAACTCCAGATCGACGAGGCCGCCGCGCGCCAGCTTGCAGTCCAGCGGGCCTTGCGGTTGCTTGTGCCCCGCCATGCGGACGCGCATTTCCAGCACGTCCGCTTTCAGTTTCGCGGGATCGCGCCGGGTGGCCAGCACGCTTTCGATGATCGCGCGCAATTCGCCTTTCGCGGCGGGTGATCCATAGAGCGCGCGGCCCCGGCACAGCGCCATGTGCTCCCACGTCCAGGCCTGTTCGTTCTGATAGCGGGCGAAGCTGTCGAAGCTGACGGCGAGCGGCCCCTGTTCGCCCGACGGGCGCAGCCGGGTGTCCACTTCATAGAGCGCGCCTTCGGCGGTCGGCACGCTCAGCGCCGCGACGACTCGCTGGCACAGCCGGTTGTAGAACAGCGTGCCCCCCAGCGGCCGTTCGCCGTCCGACTGATGCGCGGGATCGCCCGTGAACAGGAACACCAGATCGAGGTCCGACGCATGAGTCAGAGCCCCGCCGCCCATCCGCCCCAGCCCCAGCACGACCAGTTCGCTGCCCGCGATGCCGCCATGGACGCGGCGGAACTCGGCCACGGCGGCATCCGCCAGCACGACAAGCGCCGCTTCGGCGACGCGGGCCAGCGCGGCGGAAACGTCCAGCGGATCAGTCGCACCCTGGATAAGCTGGACGCCCAGTGTGAAGCGCCGCTCGCTGACCCGGCGCCGCACCCGGTCGAGCGTGCGTTCGTAATCGTCGTCCGTTTCGCCGCGCGCGAATTCCGCGATCAGTTCCTCCACGCCGCCCGGCAGGGCGAAGGCGCTGGCGTCGATCAGCGGATCGAGCAGGTCGGAGCGGCGCGCCAGCTCGTCGGCCAGCGGCGGCGCCAGGCTGAGGATGCGGCCCAGCAGTTCCAGCAGGCCGGGGCGGGCTTCCAGCAGGTTGAACAGGTTGATGGCGCTGGGCAGGTTGGCGAGCAGTCGTTCCCAGCGCAGCATGGCGCGATCCGGTTCGGGCGAGGCGGCCAGCGCCGTCAGCAATTGCGGCTGGATCGCCTCGAACGCGGAACGCGCCGCTTCGCTGCGCAGCGCGCGCAGCTTGCCCGAACTCCATCCCGCGATACGTTCTGCCAGCTTGCCGGGATCGGAAAAGCCCAGTGCCGCCAGTTCGCCCGCCAGCGCGCCGTCCGCGTCGCTTTGCGGCCCCGCCAGCGCGAGCGGACGCGCGGGCTCCGCGCCGCTGGCCGCGATCAGCCTGTCATAGCGCGCGCCGACCGCATCAGTGATCGCGCGCACTTCCGCCACCAGCGCCGCGCCATCGGGCTGCCCGTCCAGCCGGGCCACGCCGTCCAGCGCCTGCGGATCCAGCGGCAGGCTGTGGGTCTGCTGGTCCGCCACCATTTGCAGGCGGTGCTCGATCACGCGCAGCCGGTCATAGCTTTCGCCCAGCAAGGCGGCGTCCGCCGGGTCGATCAGCCCCGCTTGCGCCAGCGCGTCCAGCGTTTCGCGTGTGCCGCGCAGGCGCAGGGCCGGATTGCGGCCGCCGTGGATCAACTGGTGCGTCTGGGCATAGAACTCGATTTCGCGGATGCCGCCCCGCCCTTTCTTGAGGTCGAAGCCGGGGCCGACGCAGCCCGCGCTCTTCGCGCTGGAGCGGATGCGCGCCGTCAGCCTGCCGATTTCCGCGATAGCCCCGAAGTCCAGGCTCTTGCGCCAGACGAAGGGCCGGATCGCGGCGAGGAACGCCTGACCCGCCGCCACGTCGCCCGCGCAGGCGCGCGCCCGGATGAACGCGGCACGCTCCCACGCCAGCGCGGAGGATTCGTAGTGCGTCAGCGCCGCGTCGATCGAAATGGCGAGCGGGCTGACTTCGGATGCCGGGCGCAACCGCAGGTCGACGCGAAAGACATAGCCTTCGTCCGTCACCGCGCTCAATGTCTCGACCACGCCGCGCGCCACGCGCTGCGCGGCTTCGCCGGGGTCGTCGCGGCCACGGCGCGGCAGCAGGGCCGGATCGTAGAGCAGGATGGGGTCTATGTCGGAGCTGTAGTTCAGTTCGCAGGCGCCGTGCTTGCCGAGCGCCAGCGCCAGGAAACCCGCCGGTTCCGCGTCCGGCGTGCGCTTGCGGATGGCGGCGGTGATGGCCGTGTCCAGCGCGCGGTCGGCGAAGTCGGACAAGGTGCCGGTGACGGTCAGCAGCGGCAGCGCGCCCGCCAGATCGGCGATGGCCAGCGCCAGCGACAGGGCCGTGCGTTCCCGCCGCAGGGCCGCCCCCGCGTCGTCGATTCCCGCGCCCGCCGCCGTGGCCCAGGCTTGCGCGGCGGCATAGTCTCCCCCTTCGAGCAGGGCGACGAGATCGGGTAGCCGGTCCATGGCTCTGGACAGGAACGGGGCATGTTCATGCGCGCGCGCCAGCGCGCCGGACCAGTCGGGCGTCATGGCCGTTTCCCTGCCTGCCCCGGCGAGCGAGGGCAAGGGGCGAGTGGTATGCCCATATGGCGTCCCGCTTGTTTCCCCGCACGCGCTCGGGCACCAGTTGCGTCCTGTTGGCCGCCGGTCAGGAGGAATGATTCGTGAAACTGTTGCTTCCGCTCGCCCTGGGCGTTCTGCTTGCCGGCTGCGCCGGGCCTGCGGCGCGCGAGGCGCCAGCCAGCGCCGCCCAGGCCGTGCCGCCCGTGCCTGTCGAGGGGATGAAGCAGATGGTCCGCGTCCTCTCCGCCGACGAGATGGAGGGCCGCGCGCCCGGCACCGCGACCGAACCGAAAGTGCTGGATGCCATCGTGGCGCGCTTCAAGGCGGCGGGGCTGGAGCCGGGCAACAACGGGTCATGGCTTCAGCCCGTGCCGACCGTGGAAGTGACGGCGGGGAATTTCAGCGCGCTGACCGTCAGCGGCAAAAGCGCGGCGCTCAGCTTCCCATATGGCGAGGATTACGTCGCCGCCAGCTATCGCGTGGTGCCGCATACGCGGATCGCGGACAGCGAACTGGTGTTCGTCGGTTATGGCATCGTCGCGCCGGAACTGGGCTGGAACGACTATGCCGGGATCGACATGAAGGGAAAGACGGCGGTTATCCTCGTCAACGATCCCGACTATGCGCTGGAAGGGGAGGACGGCCTCTTCAAGGGACGGCGGATGACCTATTACGGCCGCTGGACCTACAAGTTCGAGGAAGCGGCCCGGCAGGGCGCCGCCGCCGCGCTGATCGTGCACGACACGTTCCCGGCGGCCTATGGCTGGAACGTCGTCCATTCGAGCTGGTCCGGCGCGCAATATTACGTGCAGTCCGCCGATGACGGCGCGGACCAGACCGCCGCGAACGGCTGGATACAGACGCCGGTGGCTGAAACGATCCTCAAGGCGGCGGGGCAGGATCCGGCGGCCGTGATTGCGGCGGCGGGACGTAAGGGATTCAGGCCGGTTCCGCTGGGGCTGACAGTGGGCTTTTCATTCGACAACACGATTCGCCGGGCCACCTCGCACAATGTCATCGGCGTGCGGCCGGGCACCGCGCGTAAGGACGAAGTGGTGCTCCACACCGCGCATTGGGATCACCTTGGCCGTTGCGCGCCCGACGCGACGGGCGACGATATCTGCAATGGCGCGGTGGACAATGCGACGGGCGTGGCGGCACTGGTCGCGCTCGCCGAAATGAATCGGGTCGCCGGGCCGACGCCGCGCAGCCAGGTCTATCTGGCCGTGACGCTGGAGGAATCGGGCCTGCTCGGCTCCGAATGGTATGCGCGCCACCCCGTCTGGCCGCTGGCGAAGACGGCGGGCGTAGTGAACATGGACGCGCTTCATCCCACGGGCCGCGCGCGCGATTATGCCATGAACGGCGGCGACAAGTCGGACCTGACGGCGATCTTCCGGCGGGCCGTGGCGGACATGGGTCTGCGCGAAAGCCCGGAGCCGGGGCCGGAACGCGGCATGTATTACCGTTCGGACCATTTCAGCTTCGCGCGCCGGGGCGTGCCGGGCTTCCACATCGCGCGCGGGCGGGATCTGTTCGAGGGCGGCACGGCGGCGGGTGACGCGGCGGCGAAGGATTACACCGACAACCGCTACCACGCCCCCGGCGACGAATACGATGAAAGCTGGGACTGGTCCGGCATCGCGGCGGACGTGGAACTGTTCTACCGGCTGGGCCGCGCGCTCTCGGTAACGGGAGACTGGCCCAACTGGCATGAGGGCGATGAATTCCGCGCGATCCGCGACCAGAGCCGGGCGCAAGGGCAATGACGGGCAAGACGGCGCCATGGCGGATGCCGCCCGAATGGCATCCGCAGGACTGGCTGTGGATCGGCTTTCCCCACGACAGGGAAGAATGGCCGGGCTTTCTGGAAGCCGCGCAGGAACAGATCGCGGCTTTCGCCAGTGCCGTTGCCGAAAGCGGGCAACAGGTCCGCCTGCTGGTGCGCGACGAGGCCAACGCGGCGCGCGCGCGGTCTCTCGTCAGTGCGGAAGTGCGGCTGGAACGGCGGCGCTATGGTGACATCTGGCTGCGCGATACCGGGCCCATGGTCGTGACGGACGGTGCGGGGGGACGCATGGCGCGGCGGCCGGATTTCAACGGTTGGGGCGGCAAATATCTGATGGACGGCGACCGGCAGATCGGCGCGGAACTGGCGCGCGACGCGGGGTTGGCGCTCACAACGCCCGACTGGGTGCTGGAAGGCGGCGCGCTCGATGCGGACGGCACCGGCCTTGCCGTGACGACGGAGCAATGCCTGCTCAACCCCAACCGTAACCCGCGCCTGTCGCGCGGCGAAATGGAAGCGCGGTTGGCCGAAGAACTGGGGTTCGACCGGGTGCTGTGGCTGGGCGACGGACTTGTGAACGATCACACCGACGGCCATGTCGACAACCTCGCCCGCTTCGTCGCGCCGGGTGTTCTGGCGCTGCCGCGCGCCACGGGGGCGGACGATCCGAACGCCGCGATCTATGCCGATGCCAGGGCGCGCGCCGAAGCCTTCGGCGTGATCGTGCGGGATGTGCCGTCGCCGGGGCGGATCGAGCGCGACGGCAGGATAGAACCCGCCAGCTACATGAACTTCACCGTGACGACCCGGCTTGTCGTGGTGCCGACGTTCGGTTCCCCATACGATGCGGAAGGCGTGGCCGCCATCGCCGCGCTGTTCCCCGATCGCGACACCGTGGGCCTGCGCGCCGATGCCGTGCTGGCGGGCGGCGGCGGGTTCCATTGCGCCAGCCAGCAGATGCCAGCAGCCCTTTAACCCTTTGGCAACCTCTTTGCGCGCATCGTCGCGCGCATGGCACGAGTCATCGCTCTCGCTCACACTTATAGCCCGGACTGGGCGCTGGAAACCGCGCGTTCGGCCATCGTGCTGTTCTGCGCCGCCGCGCTGATCGCGGCAGGCCACGCGCTGCCGTTCTGATTTCGCGGCCGCTGGCCCCCGATCTTCCTTTTATCGCGCTTTTGCGAACCAGATCGTATGCTTGGCGCCCTTGCCGTTGGCGCGCGCGGCAACGCGGACTTCGTCCACTGCGAATCCGGTCTTCTGCAAGCGGCGCGTGAAGGCGGGATCGGGTTCGGCGGACCAGATCGCGAGGACGCCGCCGGGGGCAAGGGCGCGTTTCGCTTCGCGCAGGCCCGTGCCGGAATAGAGCACGTCGTTGTCCGCGCGCACGAGGCCGTCGGGGCCGTTGTCCACATCCAGCAGGATCGCATCGTATTCGCCTTCGGCGCCCGAAATGAACTGCGCGACATCCGCCTGCACCAGCAGCACGCGCGGATCCTCAAGGCAGCCGGCGGCCACGCCCGCCATCGGCCCGCGCGCCCATTCGATGATCTCGGGCACCAGTTCGACCACAGTCGCTCTGCCGTCGGCGGGTAGTGCTTTGAGCGCGGCGCGCAGCGTGAAGCCCATGCCGTAGCCGCCGATCAGCAGATGCGGCCGCTTCGCGCCGTGGATACGTTCCCACGCCATCGTTGCCAGCGCTTCTTCCGAACCGCTGCGGCGGGTGCTCATCAGTTCGTTGCGATCGAGCACGATCATGAAATCGCGGCCATGGCGATAGAGGCGCAGTTCCTCGCCCCCCGGCACTTGCGCGGTGCCGAGCAGTTCGCGCGGGATCATTCCGGCCCCCGCCCTTTCAACAGCCCCGTCAACGCAAATCGGGCGGTGTCGCTTCCGCCTTGAACATAGCGATGGCCTCGGCCAGCGGCATGACTTTCTGCTGCTGCTCGCCCAGCGTGCGGACGGCGACGGTGCCTTCCTCCGCCTCGCGCTTGCCGACGACCAGCAGGTGCGGCACCTTGGCCAGCGAGTGTTCGCGCACCTTGTAGTTGATCTTTTCGTTGCGCAGGTCGCTTTCCACCCGGATGCCCGCTGCTTTCAGCTTATCGACCGCTTCCAGCGCATAGCCGTCCGCGTCGGAGACGATCGTTGCCACCACGGCCTGCACCGGGGCGAGCCAGACCGGCAGTTTGCCCGCGTAATGCTCGATCAGGATGCCGATGAAACGTTCGTAGGAGCCGAAGATCGCGCGGTGCAGCATGACCGGGCGGTGCTTTTCGCCGTCTTCCGCAATGTAGCCCGCGTCCAGCCGTTCGGGCAGCACGCGGTCGGACTGGATGGTGCCCACCTGCCACGTCCGCCCGATGGCGTCCTTCAGGTGCCATTCCAGCTTGGGGGCATAGAACGCGCCTTCGCCGGGCAGTTCCTCCCAGCCGTATTCCGGCGTGGCGAGGCCAGCGGCGGCAACGGCGTCGCGCAGTTCCGTCTCCGCCATGTCCCACATCTCCTCGGTGCCGAAACGGTTTTCCGGGCGCAGGGCCAGCTTGATCGCATAGGAGAAGCCGAAGTCGCGATATATCCGGTCGGCGAGCGCGCAGAATGCGCGCACTTCCTCGACGATCTGGTCCTCGCGGCAGAAGATGTGCGCGTCGTCCTGCGTGAACTGGCGCACGCGCATCAGCCCATGCAGCGCGCCGTGCGGCTCGTTGCGGTGGCAGCAGCCGTTTTCATAGAGGCGCAGCGGCAGGTCGCGATAGGACTTGATGCCCTGCCGGAAGATCAGGACGTGCGCCGGGCAGTTCATGGGCTTGAGCGCCATCCAGTCCGCATCGGCGGAAACGATGGGGCCTTCGTCCTCGGTGTTGGGCACTTCGTCGGGGATGACGAACATGTTCTCGCGATATTTGCCCCAGTGGCCGGATTGCTCCCACTGGCGCGCGTCCATGACTTGCGGCGTCTTGACCTCGCGATAGCCTGCGCCGTCGATGGCGCGGCGCATGTAGGCTTCCAGTTCGCGCCAGATGACATAGCCCTTGGGGTGCCAGAACACGCTGCCGTGCGCTTCGGCCTGAAGGTGGAACAGGTCCATCTCCTGCCCCAGCTTGCGGTGATCGCGCTTCGCCGCTTCCTCCAGCCGGTGGAGGTGGGCGTCGAGCTGCTTCCTGTTCAGCCAGCCGGTGCCGTAGATGCGCGAAAGCATCGCGTTCTTCTGGTCGCCGCGCCAGTAGGCGCCGGACACGCGCGTCAGCCTGAACGCCGCCGGGTCCAGTTTGCCGGTGGATGGCAGATGCGGCCCCCGGCACATGTCATACCAGTCGGAACCGGAGTGATAGACGCTCAGCTCCTCGCCTTCCGGCAGTTCGGCGGCCCATTCGGCCTTGAACGTCTCGCCCGCGGCCCGCCATTTCGCGATCAGTTCGTCGCGGGCGATCACTTCGCGGCGCAGCGGCTTGTCGGCGGCGATGATCTCGCGCATCTTTGCCTCGATGGCGGGCAGGTCGTCCTCGGTGAAAGCGCGGTCAGCAGGCGCGAAATCGTAATAGAAGCCGTCCTCGGTCGCCGGGCCGAACGTGATCTGCGTGCCGGGAAACAGCGCCTGCACCGCTTCGGCCAGGACGTGCGCGTAATCGTGGCGGGCCAGTTCCAGCGCGTCCGCCTCGTCGCGGCTCGTCACCAGCGCCAGCGCGGCGTCGCCCGTGAAGGGGCGAGTCAGGTCAGTCAGTTCGCCGTCGATGCGCGCGGCCAGCGCGGCTTTGGCAAGGCCGGGGCCGATCGCGGCGGCGACATCGGCGGGCGTGGAACCGGCGGCCATCTCGCGCACGGAACCGTCGGGCAGGCTGATCTTGAACATTTCGGACATGATGCGCCCTTAGCGGCGCTTGTGCCGCGCCTCAATGCGAAAGCGGCGGCGATGTGCCCTTGCCGCGCGGAGAGGGAAGGGCCAAGTTGGGCCAAATGACGGATACCATGACGGATACAGCCTTTCACGCCGCTTTTCACACTATGCCGGATGGACGGCGCATCGCCTGGCGTTTCACGCCTGGCGCCGGTAAGGACAGCGGCCCGGCGCTGGTGTTCCTGCCGGGCTATATGTCCGACATGGCGGGCGGAAAGGCGATGGCGGTGTTCGACTGGGCTGCCGCCCACGGGCAGGCCTGTTTGCTGCTGGACTATTCGGGCTGCGGGGAAAGCGACGGCAGTTTCGCGGACGGCACGCTCGGCCGCTGGCGCGAGGAAGTGCTGGCACTGATCGACGCTTTCGTTCCGGGGCGAGTCGTGCTGGTGGGTTCTTCCATGGGCGGCTGGCTCATGCTGCTGGCAGGCCTTGCGTTGAAGGACAGGCTGGCGGGCCTTGTCGGCATCGCCGCCGCGCCGGACTTCACCGAATGGGGCTTCGATGCGCAACAGAAGGCGCAACTGCGCGGCGGCGCGACAGTGTTCGAGGACAACCCCTACGGCCCGGAACCGACGCCGACTCACGCGGCGTTCTGGAATGACGGTCAGGCGAACCTGCTGCTGGACAGCGAAATCGCGCTCGATTGCCCGGTCAGGCTGCTTCACGGCCAGAGCGATGCCGACGTGCCGTGGCAGACCGCATTGCGCCTTGCCGAAGCGTTGCGTTCGCCGGACGTGCGGGTCACGCTCATCAAGGACGGCGATCATCGCCTGTCGCGCGCCGCCGACATTGCCTTGCTGCTGCGCACCATCGCGGACCTTTCGGGTGCGGGAGAAGACGCATGATCCCGCCCGTTTCCGTGCTCGATCTCGTTTCGGTGCGCGAGGGCGGCACTGTCGCCGAAGCCATGGCCGATACCGCGATGCTGGCGCAAGTGGCGGAAGAAGCGGGCTGCAAGCGGTTCTGGATCGCGGAGCATCACGGGATGCCGGGCATCGCGGGCGGCGCGACATCCGTGGTGCTGGCCCATATCGGCCATGCCACGTCCACCATCCGCATCGGCGCGGGCGGCATCATGCTGCCCAATCACAATCCTTTCGTGATCGCGGAACAGTTCGGCACGCTCGACGCGCTGTTTCCGGGACGGATTGACCTGGGCCTGGGCCGCGCGCCCGGCGCGGATGCGCGGATCGGGCAGGCGTTGCGCAAGGATCTGATGGCGGAATCGTCGCATTTCCCGCAGGATGTGGTGGAACTGCAAGCGTATTTCGCGGGCGTGGAAGGGCTGCCGATCCTGCCCACCGCCGGGCCGGGCGCGGCAGTGGACGTGTGGATCCTCGGCTCCAGCCTGTTCGGCGCGCAACTGGCCGCGCACCTTGGCCTTCCCTATGCCTTCGCGTCGCACTTCGCGCCCGCCCAGCTTGACGCGGCGCTGGAACTCTATCGCGCCCGGTTCCAGCCTTCCGCCCTGCTCGACAAGCCGCGTGTCATGGCCGCGATGACCGCCATCGTCGCCGATACGGACGAGGAAGCGCGTTTGCTCGCCAGTTCGATGGACCAGAGCTTCGTCGCCTTGCGCACGGGCAGCCCCGGCCGCCTGCCGCCGCCGGTCGAAGGCTATCGCGAATCGTTGCAGCCGCATGTGCTGGCGGGGCTGGAAGCCATGCGCGAGGCAAGCGCGGTGGGCAGCCCCGATACGGCGCGGCGGGCAGTGGCGGCGTTCGTGGAGCGGACGCGAGCCGATGAGCTGATCGTATCGGGCACAATCTGGGATCCGCGGGCGCGGGCACGGTCGCTTCGTTTGCTGATGCAGGCGCTGTCCGGGTAGAGGAGAGAGTTCGCCATGACATCCGGCCCTGTGACATCGGGAAAGGCCGCGCGCGGCAAGCGGAGCCTTGTTTCCTCCATGGCGGCGCTGCTGACGGAAAGGCAACTGCCGGGCAATTCGCTCCTGTCCGGCGCCGGGCTGGGGGACGCCGCGCGTTTCGTGCTGGACGCCGCGCGGACGCGCCGGCCGGGCCAGCCGTCCATCGCGGTGGAATCGGTCTCCGGCCCCATCGAGCAGCGCCGGACCCGGATCGCCATCGTCAACGACGACATGCCGTTTCTGGTCGATTCGATCGCGGGCGCGATCACGGCGGCCGGGTTGACCATCGACCGGCTGCTTCACCCCGTGGTCGCGGTCAGCCGGGATGCCAGGGGGAACCTGCAATCGTTGTCGCCCGCCGATGCATCGAAGCGGCGCGAATCCATCGTCTATGTCGAAACGGCCCGCGCCGATGCGCGCACCCGCGTGACCATACGGAGCGCGATCGAGGCCGTGCTGACCGATGTGCGCGCGGCGGTGCATGACTGGCCCGCGATGCAGGCCGCGATGGCGGCGGATGCCGACCGGATCGAGAGCGGTCGCCCATCGTCAGCCGAGGACGCGGCGCTGCTGCGCTGGCTGCGCGACAACATGCTGACGCAACTGGGGCATGTCACGCGCCGCCGGGACGGAACGCAAACGCAAGTGCTGGGCGTGTGCCGGTCGGACCCGGAGCCGGTGCTTGCCGCGCGCAGCTACGAGCGGGCCTTTGCCTGGTTCGGCAAGCACAAGTCCAGCGACCTGCTGGTCATCAAGTCGAACGAGATCAGCCGGGTTCACCGTCGCGTGCCGTTCGATCTGTTCATCGTTCCGGTGCGCGAAAAAGGGAAAGTCACTGCGCTTTCGGTCCATGCCGGGATCTGGACGAGCGCGGCGCTGGCCGCGCCGCCCGCGCAGGTGCCCCGCCTGCGCGAGCATCTGGCGCGCCTGATGGACAAGCTGGGCTTCGACCCGCGTGGCCATGCCGGAAAAGCGCTGGTCCATGCGATGACGCGCCTGCCGCACGACTGGCTCATCGCGTTCGACGAAGCGGACATGGAACGCGTGGCGGCGACGCTGATGAGCCTGGTAGACCGCCCGCGTTCGCGCCTCGTGCTGGTTCAGGCCCCGCTGGAACGCCACTTGTTCGCTTTCGTCTGGTTGCCGCGCGAAACGCTGTCCACGGCGGTGCGGCATGAAGTGGCGGCTATGCTGTCCCAGGCGGCGCGGGCCGCAGTGCTGGACTGGTCGGTCGCAGTCGAAAGCGGCAACCTTGGCGAACTTCGCTTCGTGCTCGATATCCGCGACGGCGATCCCGTGCCGGATGAAGCGGCGCTCGATACCGCGATCAGGACGCTGGTGCGCGGCTGGCCGGAAGCGGTGGAAGCCGCGCTGGCCGATACGGAGGGCACCAGCCGCGCGGCGGCGCTGGCGGCGCGCTATGCCGAGGCATTCCCGCTGTCCTATCGCACCGGGCCGGGCGCCGCGGAAGCGGCCTGCGATATCGCGCGGTTGCGTCGGCTGGAGCGCGATACTCGTGAGCGGCCGCGCGCGCGCGACGCGCGGATCGTGCCGCCGTCCCCGCACCTGCCCGATGCGATCGGGCTCAAGCTCTATCAGCGGCATGGGCCGATCGAACTGTCCGACGCCGTGCCGATGCTGGAAAACTTCGGATTCCGGGTGGCGGGGGAAACGCCCACTCTGCTCGATGGCGGGGAACTGGGCGCGATCCACGATTTCGACGTGTGCCTGCCCGCCGGGCTGGCGCGCGATGCCGTGCTGGCTCGCACCGAAGCCGTGGAAGCCGCCATATCCGCGGTAGTCAACGGCACGGCGGAAGACGATGCGTTCAATCGCCTGATAACCGTCACGGGGCTTGCCGCGCGGGAAGCGGACTGGCTGCGCGCGTGGTTCCGCTATCTGCGGCAGGGCGGCATGACTTACGGCATCGGCACGGTCGTCGATGCCTTGCAGGGCGCGCCGGAGGTGACGCACGGGCTGATCGACCTGTTCGTCAAGCTGCATGATCCGGCCTTCGCGGGCGACCGGGACGCAGCGGCGCGGGCCGCGCAGGATCGCATCGCCGATGGATTGTCGCGCGTTTCCGCGATCAACGACGACCGGCTCTTGCGCCAATATCGGGCGCTGGTGCTGGCGATCCTGCGGACTAATGCTTTCACTCTGAAACAGGGCGCGGAGCATCCCGTCGCGCTGGCGTTCAAGATCGATTCGTCGGGCGTGCCGGGCCTGCCCCGGCCGCTGCCATGGCGGGAAATCTTCGTCTATTCGCGCCGGGTGGAAGGCATCCACCTGCGCGCCGGGCCGATCGCGCGGGGGGGGCTTCGCTGGTCGGACCGGCGGGATGATTTCCGCACCGAGGTACTGGGCTTGATGAAGGCGCAGCGCGTGAAGAACGCCGTCATCGTGCCGACCGGCGCCAAGGGCGGCTTCTATCCCAAGCAATTGCCCGATCCCTCCGATCGGGATGCATGGCTGGCCGAAGGCAAGGCGAGTTACGAGATCTTCGTGCGTTCCCTGCTGTCGCTCACTGACAATATCGTGGGTCGCAAGGTCGTGCACCCCCGGGGCATGGTCATCCGCGACGGCGACGATCCCTATTTCGTCGTCGCCGCCGACAAGGGCACGGCAAGCTATTCCGACACCGCCAACGCCATCGCGGCGGAGCGCGACTTCTGGCTGGACGACGCCTTCGCCAGCGGTGGCTCCAAGGGCTATGACCACAAGGCCATGGGCATCACCGCGCGCGGCGCATGGATTTCGGTGCGGCGGCACTTCATGGAACTAGGCGTCGATGTGCAGACGGAGCCGGTCCGCGTCGCGGGCTGCGGCGACATGTCGGGCGACGTGTTCGGCAACGGCATGCTGCTGTCGCGGGCGGTCAGGCTGGTGGCGGCGTTCGATCACCGGCATGTGTTCCTCGATCCCGATCCCGATCCGGTGAAAAGCTGGAAGGAGCGCAAGCGGCTGTTCGATCTGCCGCGATCGAGCTGGAACGACTACGACAAGACGTTGATCTCGAAAGGCGGCGGCGTGTTCCCGCGCAGCCAGAAGGCGATTGCGCTCACCCCGCAAGTGCGCGGCATGCTGGGGCTGGACATGGAATCCGCCGATCCCGATACGTTGATTTCCGCCATTCTTCGCGCCGAAGTCGATCTGCTGTGGTTCGGTGGTATCGGCACCTACATCAAGGCCACTGCCGAGAACGATGTGCAGGTGGGCGATCCCGCCAACGATTCGCTGCGCGTGAACGGCGCCGAAGTGCGCGCGCGCGTGGTGGGCGAAGGCGCGAACCTGGGTTGCACGCAGGCGGGGCGCATCGAATACGCGCTGCGCGGGAATGGCGGCGCGGGCGGGCGCATCAACGCCGATTTCATCGACAATTCCGCCGGTGTCGATTGCTCCGACAATGAAGTGAACATCAAGATCGCGCTGGCTTCGGCGAAGCGGGAAGGCCGTCTGACCGAAAAGGCACGCGTCAGGCTGCTGGCCGACATGACGGACGAAGTGGCCGGTCTGGTGCTGGAGGACAACCGCCTCCAGACGCTGGCGCTGTCCGTGGCCGAGGTGGGCGGGGCCAGCGCCACGCCGTCGCTGGTGCGACTCATCGAGATGCTGGAGGAGCGCGGCCACCTCGACCGGCGGACCGAGGGGCTGGCCGACGGGGAAACGCTGTTGCGCCGCGCCATGGACGGCGATGGACTGACCCGGCCCGAACTGGCCGTGCTGCTGTCCAGCGCCAAGCTGGCCTTGCAGGACGCGCTCGAACATTCGCCGCTGCCCGACGATCCCGGCCTTGCCGACGAAGCGGTGGCCGCGTTCCCCGCCAGGATGCGCCGCCGGTTCCGCGAGGACATCCTGGAGCACCGGTTGCGGCGCGAGATCATTGCCACCGAACTGGCCAACCACATCGTCAACCGCATGGGCATCGTCCATCCGTTCGAACTGGTGGAAGAGGAAGGGGCGACGCAATCGCAGGTCGTCGGCGCTTTCGTCGCGGCGGAGCGGCTGTTCGGGATGGCGGCCAAATGGCGCGCGATCGAGGAAGCGGCGATGCCCGAGCGGGCGCGCATCCTGCTGTTCGACAGGATGGCGGGCGCGCTCAGGCCCCAGATGGCCGATCTGCTGCGTGCGGGCGCGGGATCGGCGGCGCCCTCCGCGCTGGTTGAGCAACTGGGCAAGGGCGTGAAGCAGCTCGAAGCCGCGGCCGCGGGCATTCTGGGCGCGGAGGCGCGCGCGCAATCGGCGCAGATGCGCGAGGAACTCCTGGCGGCGGGCGCGCCGGCCGAAATGGCGGGGTTGGCGGCCGAACTTTACGAACTGGATGGCGCCGTCGGCATTGCCCGGCTTTCGGCCGATTTCGGCATCCCGGCGCCGGTGGCTGCTGCGGCATTCATCGAACTGGGCGCGGCCCTCGGTCTCGACTGGGCGCAGGCGGCGGCGGCGCGGGCCAACCCGTCCGATCCGTGGGAACGCCTGCTCGTCGGCGGGCTGGCGCGCGATTTCCAGCAGATGCGGCTCGATTTCCTGCGGCGCGGGTTGCAGCCGAAGGGCGATCCCGCCGCGCGGGTCGCGCAATGGACACAGCAGCAGGCGCCCGCGATTCGGCAGTTCCGGGGGACTATCGCGCGGGCGCGCAAGGCGGTTCAGGTCACGCCCGCGATGCTGGCGCAACTGGCCGGACAGGCGCGCAATCTGTTGGCCCATTGACAGGAATCAAATACCGGTCCTTTTGCGTCGCGCATTCTTGATCGCCATTTCTTCACGAACGGAAAGATATGAACAAAGCGGATGTCGTCATCGTCGGAGCAGGGCATGGCGGGGCGCAATGCGCCATCGCCTTGCGCGTGAACGGATTCACCGGCAGCATCGCCATGATCGGCCGGGAACCGGAGCCGCCATACGAGCGGCCGCCCCTGTCCAAGGAATACTTCGCCCGCGAAAAGACGTTCGACCGGCTCTACATCCGCCCGCGCGAGTTCTGGGAGGATAAGAATGTCGACCTGATCCTGAGCACGGAAGTGCTCTCGGTCGATCCGGCGGCGAAGACGCTGGCGCTCTCGGATGGCACGTCGTTCGGATACGGCTCGCTCGTCTGGGCGACGGGAGGCGATCCGCGCCGCCTGTCCTGTCCCGGCGCGGAGCTTTCCGGGCTTCACGCCGTGCGCACCAAGGCGGACTGCGATCAGCTCATGGGCGAGATCGACGGCGGCGTGCGCAACATCGTCGTCATCGGCGGCGGCTACATCGGGCTTGAAGCGGCGGCCGTGCTGACCAAGCTGGGCTGCAAGGTGACTTTGCTGGAAGCGCTGCCGCGCGTTCTGGCGCGTGTCGCCGGGCCGGAGCTTTCGGCTTTCTACGAACAGGATCACCGCGCGCACGGCGTCGATCTGCGCACGGGCGTCGGCGTGGAAGCGATCGAAGGCGAAGGGCGGGTGACGGGCGTCCGCCTCTCCGATGGCGAAGTGCTGCCCGCCGATGCGGTGATCGTCGGCATCGGTATCGTGCCCGCGGTCGGTCCGCTGATCGCGGCGGGTGCGGCGGGGGGCAACGGCGTGGACGTGGATGAGTTCTGCCGCACCTCGCTGCCCGATATCTATGCCATCGGCGATTGCGCGGCCTTTGCCTGCGACTATGCGGGCGGCACGGTGATGCGCGTCGAATCGGTGCAGAACGCCAATGATATGGCGACTTGCGTGGCCAAGGGCATCTGCGGCGATGCGCAGCCCTATCATGCCTTCCCGTGGTTCTGGTCCAACCAGTATGACCTGCGGCTCCAGACGGCGGGGCTTTCGCTGGGCTATGACCGCACCATCCTGCGGGGCGATCCGGCCAACCGTTCGTTCTCCGTCGTCTACCTGAAGGACGGCAAGGTCATCGCGCTCGATTGCGTGAACATGGTCAAGGACTACGTTCAGGGCCGTAAGCTGGTCGAAGCGGGGGCAGCGCCGGATCTCGATCAACTGGCTAACGCCGAAGTTCCGCTCAAGGATCTGTTGTAGCCGCTAGCCGGTCAACAGCCCATCTCGCGGCTTCGGCGACGACCGGGTCGGGATCGCCGCACAGCACCCCGGCAGGTCCGGCCAGCGCCGCATCCTCGCTGTTGCCCGCCGCGATCAGGCAGTTGCGGATAAAACGGTTGCGCCCGATCCGCTTGATGGGCGAGCCGGAAAACAGGCGCCGGAAGCCCGCGTCGTCCAGTGCCAGCAGGTCGGCCAGTCGCGGCGCGGCGAGTTCCGCGCGCGGCAGGAAGGCTTTGGCCGCCGCGCCCGCCCGCGCGAACTTGTTCCACGGGCACACGGCCAGGCAATCGTCGCAGCCATAGATGCGGTTGCCCATGGCGGCGCGAAATTCTTCGGGGATAGGCCCCGCATGCTCGATGGTCAGGTAACTGATGCATCGCCGCGCATCGAGCCGGTAGGGCGCGGGAAAGGCTTGCGTCGGGCACGCATCCTGGCAGGCGTGGCACGAACCGCAGCGATCCTCGTGCGCGGCATCGGGCGGCAGATCGAGCGTTGTGTAGATTTCGCCCAGGAATAGCCACGATCCGTGCTTCTTGCTGACCATGTTGGTGTGCTTGCCCTGCCAGCCCAGGCCCGCGCCCTGCGCCAGCGGCTTTTCCATGACCGGCGCGGTATCGACGAAGACCTTGACGTCCGCATCCGCGATTCCGTGCTTCCGGCACTCCGCCACCAGCCAGCGCGCCAGCGCCTTCAACGCCTTCTTGACGGTATCGTGATAGTCCACTCCTTGCGCATAAGTGGAAATCCGCGCGCGGGTGCGTTCCTCCGCCAATGCCAGCGGATCGTGCCGGGGTGCATAGCTCATGCCGAGGGCGATCACGCTGCGTGCCTCGGGCCACAGCGATTGCGGCGTGCGGCGGTGATGGGCGCGGTCGGCCATCCATTGCATCTGTCCGTGCATCCCGGCGGCCAGCCAATCGTCCAGCTTGCGCGCGGCATCCTCGTGCCCGGCGGCGCGGGCCACGCCGAAGGATACGAAGCCCAGGCGGCGGGCTTCGCTTTCCAGCGCATCGCGCAACGCAACCATCGGCGCATTCGTCACCGGGGAATTAACCAAACTTGCTGCCGCTCCTGTTCACTTGGCGCGGTTAATGCGCCATGCGATGCGGATGGAACTAGGCGATTGGCATGAAGGCGGCAACGCCGGGGCTGCGGCGCGGCGGCTGGCGATCGAGGCGCGTGGTCTCGTCAAGCGGTTCGATGGCTTCACGGCCGTGGACGGCGTGGACCTGTCCGTGCCGGAAGGCGCGATCTACGGCATCCTCGGACCGAACGGCGCGGGCAAGACGACAACACTGCGCATCCTGCTGGGCATTCTCGACCCCGACGAGGGCAGCCGCCGCATCCTCGGGGCAGAGCGCCCGCACGATGTCGCGCACGCCATCGGCTATCTGCCGGAAGAGCGCGGGCTCTATCCCACGATGAAAGCGTTCGAGGCGATTGCCTTCGTCGGCGCGCTGCGCGGGCTGCCGCTGGCCGAAGGGCGCAGGCGCGGGCGCGCGCTGTTGGAGGAGCACGGGCTGGGCTATGCGGCGGATCGCCAGATCCGGCAGCTTTCCAAGGGCATGGCGCAGCAGGTGCAACTGCTGGGCACACTGGTGCATGAACCGCGCCTCGTCGTGTTCGATGAGCCGTTTTCCGGTCTCGACGCGCTCAATCAGGGGCGGCTGGAAGGCATGATCCGGGGGCTTGCCGCGAAGGGCACGACCGTGATCTTCTCCACGCATGTCATCGCCCATGCCGAGCGGCTGTGCGATGAAGTGGCGATCATCGCGGGCGGCAAGGTGCCGTTCGCGGGGCCGGTGGACGTGGCGAGGGATAGGATCAGGCCACAAGTGCGGCTGGAAACGCGCTCGCGGGACGGGGCGTGGCGTGCGGCCCTGCCGCCGGATGTGCGGCACGAAGGACAGTTCTGGTATTTCTCGCTGCCGGAATCCGGTGTCGAACCGTTGCTGCGCGCGCTGATCGAAGGGGACGCGGGCATCCAGTCCCTGTCCATCGAGCGCGCCGGGCTGCATGACGCTTTCGTGGCGATCGCGGGAGAAGCCGCCGCCGCCGCTCTGGCCGAGGGCAAGGATAGCGAACGATGAGCACGCCGCGCCGCAGGGGCCGTCTGTCCACGCTGGCCGCCGCGCTGGTCATCGCCCGACGGGATTTCGCCGCGATCCTGTTCAGCCGCAGCTTCATTTTCTTCCTGCTGGGGCCGCTGTTTCCGGTTGTCGTCGGCGTCATGGCGGGCGGAGTCGGCAAGGCCGTGCAGGACAGCGCCGCCCCGGCCAGCATCGGCCTTGCGATGAGCGCCGAGGACAATGCGCGCATGCTGTCGGCAAGGCGCCATCTGGGCGAGAGCATGGATCGGTCCCTGCCGGGGCTCGTGGTCGTGCGCGACGTGCCGCGCGGTTCGGCCTTCGATGCCGAACGCGCCCTGAACGAAAGCAAGGGCGCGCTCGGCGCGATCGTCGGCGGCCGTCTCGATGCCCCCGAGATCGTGGGGCCGCAAGAACGCATCGGCCGCTGGCAGGGCATGGTCGCCTTGCTGGCGTCCGAAGCGGCGGCCTCCGCGCCGCGCGCGATGCCGGATGTGTCCCTGCGCCCGGTGGCGGCGTCCGCCGCGCCCGACCGTCACGGCCTGATGGTGACGGCGCAGGCCTCGCAGACGATCCTGTTCCTGCTGACCATGCTGCTGGCGGGCATGGTGCTTTCCAACCTGGTGGAAGAGAAAGGTAACAAGATCATCGAGATTCTGGCGGCGGCCATCCCGATGGATGCCGTGTTCCTGGGCAAGCTCTTTGCAATGCTGGCCGTTTCCTTCGTCGGGATCGCGGTCTGGGCGGGGACGGCGGGCGGTTTCGTGCTGCTGGCCGGACATGCCTTGCCGAATCTTCCGGTGCCGGCCGTCGGCTGGCCGATGTTCTTCGCGTTGGGTATTGTCTATTTCGCGGCGGCCTATCTGCTGCTCGGTTCGGTGTTCCTCGCCATCGGCTCGATGGCGTCGACCGTGCGCGAGGTCCAGACGCTGTCGATGCCTGTCACCATGATGCAGCTCATGGTCTTTTTCCTGGCGAGTTATGCCATGACCAGTCCGAGCAGCGCGGTCGAGACGTTCGCGCTCATCTTCCCGTTCAGCTCGCCTTTCGCCATGCTGGCGCGGGCCGCGCAATATCCGGCGCTATGGCCGCATGTCCTGGCGCTGGTGTGGCAGGTGTTGTGCGTCACGCTGTTCATCCGGGTGGGTGCCTATCTGTTCCGTACGCGCGTGATGAAATCCGCACCGGGCGGCGTGCGCAAGCGGGGGTTGCGCGGCTTGTTCAGGAAAGCGGGCGCGGCTGCGGCTGCCGGCCGGTAAACACAAGGCGCTTACCCCACGGGCCGGGCCTGCCCGTTCATTTGCCATTGCGATCCCAGCACGTGCCGGGAGCAACGGGTTCGCGGTATCGACCATTGTGTTCCCATCCGCGAAGGAAACCATGCTTCCGACATCTCACAGGGGCACTGTCGCGACGGGGCGGCTGAGAATGGATTCCCACCTGCGCGGGCCAGGGCCAATCGACATTCAGCCCTGACGGCCACCATTTTCGTCACGCCATCATCTGAATGTCGATTGGCCCTAGACGCTGCGGATTCCTCCCCGATCCGCGAGGCATCTTCCCAAGCGCATTCCGCAGGCAAAAGAAAAGGGGCCGGATTGCTCCGGCCCCTCGTCAATCCATCTGTTGTGGAACTTAGAAGCCCGAACCGGGCCCGTAAGTGATTTCCACGCGACGGTTCTGCAGTTCGCGGACGCCGTCGGCGGTCGGCACGCGCGGGTTGCTTTCACCGAACGCCTGGCTGGAGATGACTTCATCCGGCACGCCGTGCGAGGTGAGGTAACCGCGGACCGAAGCGTTGCGACGCTCGGACAGGCCCATGTTGTACTGCACGGTGCCCGAACGGTCGGTGTAGCCAGCGAGCATGATCGGCACGCGATCGCAGTTGCCATAGGCGCTGATCGCGCTGTCGAGGATCGTCGCCGCTTCAGGCGTGATGTCCGACCGATCCCAGTCGAAGAACACGATGTACGGGCCCTTGTTGCAAACCGCAGCCGGCGGCGGCGGCGGGGGAGGCGGCGGGGGAGGCGGCGGCGGCGGGGGAGGCGGCGGCGGGGCCGCTTCTTCGCCACCGAAGTTGAAGGTCAGCGTGCCCATGAGGCTGTGCGACCGGAACCGGGTCTTGGCATCGTCGCCGCCCAGCGTGACGAGCTTCACCTTGTCCGCGTTGAAGAAGCGATACTTCACGCCGACATCGACGCTGTCGGTGATCGGAGCGCGAACGCCGGCGATCGCCTGCCATGCAAAGCCCGAATCGCTGTCGTTCAGGAGATTCGGGCTCGAAACCTTATACTTCACGCGAGCCACGCCGGCACCGCCGCCGACAAAGCCCTGCAGGCCGTTATCGGGTCCGAAGTCCAGCAGGCCGTTGACCATGAACGAAAGCGCATCGGCACGGCCGCCCACGTCGATGAGGTTGCCGTTCGCGAACAGCGCTTCGTCATTGCGGGCGCGGCGATAGCTCGCTTCCGCTTCAAGCCGGAACGCACCGAAGTCATAACCGATAGCGCCGCCGCCATCGAAGCCATACTTCGAATCCAGGCTGGCGGCATTCTTCACGCCGTCGATCCTGAAGTCAGAGTCTTCAACGATCATGGGGCCAAAGTCGAGTTCGGCATACCATGCGCCGTCGCGCGCCAAAGCTGGCGTGGCGAGGGCTGAAGAAGCCAGCGCCAATCCAATGACGAGTTTCCGCATTCTGTTTCCCCTATTAGAGATATAAAGCCACCGAGTGAAAGCGTGTCTATCGCTTAACCGAAGGCCACGCAAGCGGTCAAAATCCGTAACTGTTGCAAGAATGTCGCGATTCCGGGGGTTTGTTTTCCAATCTGGAAACACTTCGGATATTCCCCCGGTGGACGCATCGACTGTTTTCCTTCACGACAGGCCCGGAAAAATCCCGGCCGTGCGCAGCGCTCCGATCAGGGAAAGGAGCGCGGCTCTGGCTTCGGTGTCAACGGTCGATCCGCCGGATGGTTCCGCAGGTGCGACAGGAATTTTCCATGTGCCGTCGAACCGGCGCTCCTGTTTCGCGGAGAGGTCCAGCACCCGCAAGCCCGGCCGAGGCTGAACGAAAAGCCAGTTTCCGCCCTGGCGGCAGGCGATCGTTCCTTCCTTCCCGGCCCAAGCGGCGGGCGCGGGATTGCCGACCAGCCAGTTCTGTCCGTCGAGCGGCGCGGCGGGCACGACGGCGGCCGTTCCCTCAACGGCGCAATGCAGCAGCGCATCGGCCAGCGCCAAGGCTTCGTTCACGCACGCTTCCTTCTGCGCCTGTCCGGCGAACAGGAAAGGCAGGCCGAAGCGGGGCGAGACATCATCGAATATCAGGGGATCGCTCATGGCAGGGGTTCCACTTACAACAAGGGAGAGAGAAGCAGCGGATCGGACATGGCGTAACTGCCGATCTGGCGGACGCTGAACCGGCCATCCGGCGCGGCGGCGGCAAGTTGCGCGAATATCGCGGGAGGCAGTGTCAGGACAGGTGACGTCGTGACCCAGTTTCCGACCGTCGCGGCTGGCGTTCCGAAGCTGACCTGGTAGCTTTCCGTCTGTTCCTGAAGCGGAACGTCCACGCCGTCGCGCCATAGCCATGCGCCGCGCGCGCGCCGTATCCAGCGCAGGCGCAGGCTCCCGTCCGTCATGAGTCCGCTCGCGGGATGGACGGGCGACAGCGGACGCTGCGTAATGCCGCGCAGCCGCATCGGGCTGGAAACCGCTTCATCATCCCTGCGGCCCAGCGCCACGATCTCCGCGCCGGGCGTCAGCCCGATCACGGCGGGGTCGAGCGCCACCAGTCTTTCGTCGAGCAGGACGAAGGGCTCGCCCGGCGCGTGGCCCGCCGTGCCGCTTTCCGTGCCGCCCCGTCCCCGCAGCAATCCGCTCAACTTCCAACGGCCCGGGCCCAGCCGTTCGGCGCGGCCGAACTGGATGATCTCGTTGCCCACCAGGGCGCGGTTGGCCCCTGCCCAGAGCTGGCGCGGACTGGCATCGGCCAGCATCGTCGCGGTTCGGGTGAGCGTGACCGTGAGAGTCGAATGCCGGTCGAAGAACAGGGGGTTGGCGGCTGAGAGGCCGTTTTCCGTGGTGCCCATCACGGCATGGGTTCGCCCGCTCACGCCGAGCGAATCCAGTTCACCGTCGCCGTGGTCGACGAAGAGCGCCGCGCCCTGCCAGTGTTGGCCGCTGGAAGAAAGCGCGGCGAAGATCGCGGGCGTATCGGCATTGCCGTTGCCGTCCCACGGCAGTTCCAGGGCGACGAGCACAGTCGCCGCCACCGCTTCGTCAGCGGGAGGATTGGTCCGTCCGGGATCGGTGGGGCTGGACGGCGGTCTTGCCGCTGCCGCCGGGAGGACGCGTGCCAGCGACAGTTCGACGCCGCGTTCGCGCCATTCCCATTCGACGACTTTCCATTGCCCGGACAGGCCGGGCAGTGAAACCGTTGCGCCGGGCGCGACTTGCGGATCGAGTTCGCTCGTGCGCCAGGCCAGCCGGTCGCGGTCCCAGTCCGCGCGCCGGGCCGTGGCTATCGCCAGGCGCCGCGCGGTGGCGGCGTCGAGCGCCGCGGGCAGTTCGATGGTCCGGGGCTGGCCGCCCATGGCCCTGCCGCCCGCGCGCTGGAGACCGGGCTGATAATCGCGGTCGATATCGTAATAGCGCAATTGCTCGGGCGGCATGGATGACGGCGGCGCGCGGTGGCGGGCATAGCCCGCGCCCTTGCCGAAATCGCCGTCGCTGCTGGATCCGGCGGCTTCGGGCAAGGCGACAGGAGCGGACTGGCCATGGCTTCGCCCGATCACGATGACCTCGCCCGCGCCGTCGCAATCCATCGGCATCACGGGGTCGAGCGTCTGCAAGGTGTCCGCCAGCGGCCCCTCGCAGGAATAGCCCTGAATGCCCGCCATGGGCAGATCCGCCTCGACATCGGGCACGACATCCGCGAACAGGTCTTGCAGAGTCAACGCGCCTTCGTCCGCGATCACTTCGAACGTCAGCGCGGGGATGCGGTTGAAGAAATCGCCCAGTTCCAGATCCTCGAACACCACATAGGCAATGCCGCGATAGGCCGGGCACCGGCCCGCGCCTTCGATTGCCGCCATCAGCGGATCGACCGGCTGATCGTGCCGTCCGGTATGGAGCCGCATCTGGCCGCCTGCCTTGAGGTCGCCCGCCGCGCCGCGCAGCAGGTTGCCATCGGCCCAGATGCGGCCAATGCCCTCTATCGGCCTACTCGCCAGCGCGACCGCGAACGATGCCGTGTAGCTGTAGGTCGTCACTTTCGGTTTGTTCTTGCCGCCGCCCTGCGTGCTGGAATGCTCGACCAGGTCGGTCGCCCAGATGATCGAGCCGGGAACGCGCATCTTGCCGAAGTGCCGGGGAATCGCCGCGCCATAACTCGATGTTGTGGCCGTCAGTTCCTTGAGGCGCGGGCCTTCGCGCCGGGGCGAGCCGATCAGCGCGCCATCGACCTGACGCCCGACCAGCGCGCCGACCGCGCCGCCCAGCGGCCCGCCTACCAGTGTGCCGATGCGCCGCGCGGGGCCTGCGTTCAGCACCCGGACACGGCCTGTGCCGTCCGCGTCCAGTTCGATGGCATAGGCGTGGGGATCGAGCGGCTGGCGCGTGTCGTCGCCCTGTATCGCGAAGAGACCCGTGATGGCATTGACCGGCCGGGCGGTCAGTGTTTGCCACGCTCCCGTCGCGCAAAGCATGTCCTCGCACTCGCAGGCCAGCGGCGCGGTGCCGGTGAAAGCTTCGCATACGTCGAGCGCGGCGCGCAGCAGGGCGGCCAGCGGCGCGTCGTCGTGCGCCGTGGTGATGCCCAGCCAGTGCTTGAGTTCCGTGAGAGCCGCGGGCGCGAGTGCCGCCGGCGTGACGATTGCCCGCATGGTCGTGGCCTCCGTTGGTTGTTCGATAGGGAAAGGTGCCGTGTCCGCACGGGATCGCCGCGCGGACACGGCGCATCGTCAGGCCGCGATCTTCAGCAGCTTGATCGCGTCGCTGTCGAGCATTTGCCCGCCGATCCGCTTCGTCGCGTAGAAGTGGACGAACGGCTTGTTCGAGAACGGATCGCGCAGGATCGACGTCGCGCTGCGCTCCGCGATCAGGTAGCCGTTGCGGAAGTTGCCGAAGGCGATGGGGAAGGCGTCCGTCGCGATGTCGGGCATGTCCTCGGCTTCGACTACCGGATAGCCCAACAGGCGGTTGGGCTGGCCTTCGGTGATGCCCGGCTGCCACAGGAACGCGCCGTCGGCGGCCTTGAGTTTGCGGACTTGCGACAATGTGGCGGAATTCATCACCCAGGCGGCACCCTGCCTATGGCCGGGCTTGAGCGAGTGGACCAGGTCGATCAGAGTCAGTTCGGGCGAAACGCCCAGCCCGGCTGCTTCGCCGGTGACAAGGAACTGAAGCGTGCCGAACGGACGGTCGGCATCGGCCTGCGCGGCCTTCGGACCATGCAGGAAGCCCGCCGGCTGGCTGGCGCCGTTGCCGGACACGAAAGCCGCGCCTTCGGCCCGCGCGAATTCGCCCGCGATCTCGCCCGCCAGCCATGTTTCCAGATCGAACGCCGCATCGTCCAGCATGGCCTGGCTCGCCGCCGGGTTGGCATAGAGTTCGCCCGAAGGCGGGGCGATTTCGGCAAACGCGGGAGTCGCGGTTTCCGGCCTTGCCGCCGTCTCGCTGACCCAGCCGGAGGCCGTGCCGCTGGTGGTGATGAGCTTGCGGTATCCCGCCGTGCCGGTCTGCACGACCTGGGCAATGGCGCGGATCGGGCTGAGCGCGGTGAGCCGCGCGGCGATCAGGGCGTCGATCTCGCGCGGGACGGCATAGCCGCCGTCACCCGGCACCGCACCGGACAGGGACTTGAACTCGCTGTCCCGGCCATGGCGCAGATAGCCGTCGACAAAGCCTTTCACTTCGGGGCTGGCCGTGGCCGCGCCACCCAGAACCGGGCGGGCGGCGGCGCGCGATACGCGGTCTAGCCGCAGCTTCACGTCCTCCACGTCACCGCGCAGGGATTCCACGGCCTGTTCCGTCGCGTCCTGCCGGGCGGCAAGATCGAACGAGGCTTCCAGGGTTTCAGGCTGGGTAGTCGTTTCCATGGGCATTTCACCTTTCCAGATTGAAAGAGGGCATTCACGCGATCAGGTGGACGCGCGCGGCGAACTGCATGGGGTGCGCGACGAGGCTCACTTCGTGCAGTTCGATGTCGAGAAGCTCGCGTCCGTCACAGGTGCGGCTTGTCGCGATGGCGCGGTATCCGAACGACAGGCCGGTCACGGCGCCGCGCCGGAGGGCCAGCGCCGCGCCGCCTTGCGGATTGTCGATAGAGGCGATCACGCGCAGGCCGCGCGCATCTTCCGCGATCTGTTCCACATGGCCGATGCGAAGGTCCGCCCGGTGCTGCCAGAACAGCGGCAGCGGATCGCGCCGGGTGGCAAGCGTGCGGGCGAACGCGCCCTTGCGGATCATGTCGCCGCCGCCGTCACGCCGGTCGAACAGCGCGGCATAGCCCGCGAAGCGCAGTGTGCCGCTCATCGCAGCCATTCCGCCACGCCCATGCGCCAGGCGATTCCGACCAGCAGCAAGGCGAGTACGCCGCGCACGACCCAGTCGACCGCCGCCCGCCAGGCGCTGGCCTTGGCGTCGCGCCATGCGCGCAACAACTGGCGCAGCTCGATCAGGTCGCCGTGGGCGGACTCGTCATCAAGCCCCATGCGCCAGAGCGCGCGTTGCGCGCCCATGTCGCCCGCTTCCTCGACGATGGCGCGCAAGGTCACGAAATCGGCGCCTTCGTCTTCCGCCTGTGCGACAAGCCGGGCCACAACGTCCTCTCTGTTCATGAAATGTTCCTATCGTCGGCTGGTGCGGCAGGCGTTTCGGGCAGGCCGAGCAAGCCGCGCTTTTCCGCATCGGTCAGGAAATCGGCCGCCGAAACCTGGGCCCAGAGCCGCTCGCGGTCTTCCGCCAGCGCGGGCACGCGGTCGAGGTCTATGGCCAGCCTTGCCTGCGGGAACCATGGGGCCAGCCCTTCGGCCAGCGCCGAGAGCAGTTTCGCGGCCAGCGGCAGCAGCGTGAGCCGCCACAGTGCCCGGTTCGCCTCGCGATAGTTGGCATAAGTGGAATCGCCGGGCAGGCCGAGCAGCATGGGCGGCACACCGAAGGCCAGCGCGATGTCGCGCGCGGCGGCGGCCTTGAGCTCGGCGAAATCCATGTCGGCGGGTGTCATGCTCATCGACTGCCATTTCAGCCCGCCTTCCAGCACCATCGGCCGGCCCACGTTGCCGTGCCCGGCGAAAGCGCGGGCGAGTTCGGCCTTCAGTCGGTCGAACTGCTCGCCGGTCAGCGTGGCGCCGTCGCCCGCGTCATAGACCAGGGCGCCCGATGGCCGCGCCGCGTTTTCCAGCAGTTGCCGGTTCCATTCGGCGGCGGCGTTGTGCGTGGCCACGGCCTGGTCGGCGGCGGCGAGGCAGCCCGCGCCGTAATGGTCGTCCATCGGATGGAAATGGCGGATATGGATGAGGTTGGGCGAGGCATCCTCGTCCAGCATGGGAATGGACAGGCTGCATTCGCCCACGCGATAGCAGCAGGCAGTGGGCCAGCCGTTGGCGTCCGCCGCCACTGTCACGCGCTCGGGCCGCAGGGCGAAGAGTTCCACCGGCCGTCCCCGCGCGTCCTTGAGGATCTGGGCATAGGCGTTGCCGTGCAGCAGCAGGTTCGACGCCAGCGTTTCCAGCAGCGATTGCCCGGCGCTCGTTTCCCGCACCAGCGCCGCCAGTGCCGGGTCGACCGGCTGCAGCAGCGGCGCGCCGCCGATCCCCTCAGCCACCAGCCGCACCGCGCGCTGGGCCACGGGATTTTCCAGATAGGCCCGGCGCACCGCGCCGGAATAGTCGAATGCGGCGCGGGAGCCGCCGAAACCGGGATCGGCGAAGGCCCAGGGCGACGTGAAATTCCGGCCCAGCGGCACGCGCGGGCAATCGCCCTTGAAAGCCGTGGCAAGCGAACGGAAGAAGGACATACGGGGCCTTTCCTGTTTCTCGGTCATCAATCGCCCACCCACACGCGCGGAGCGGCGGCGCGGCTGAACATCAGTTCGGTCATGGCCCAGACGAGGGCGTCGGCGCGGGCGGCCTTGCCCTTGCTGGCGCGGACCAGCCGCACGGGGAGCGCAATGTCGGCGGCGCGCAGCACCGATTCCACCATCGCGCCGCCCTGGTTGGCTTCGGCGACGACGCGGTCCGCATCCCACGCCTGCGAGGCTTTCGCCACGGCGCGCGCCCACTTTTCCGGGCTGGGCCGGGTGACGGACGCATCGGCCAGCACGCGCGCCACGCCGTCCTCGCCCAGCGCGCAGACCACGATGCCGCAGGCGTCCCCTTGCGCCGATGCGGGCGGATCGACGCCGATCACGGTGCGAACCGGCGGGGCGGACGCGCTCGCCTCGCGACAGCGTTCCAGCAGGGCGCGGCTCCACAACGGGCCGGGCAGGTCGGCGATCAGTTCGCCGTCCAGTTCCTGCCGTCCCAGCAGCGACTTACCGAAAGAGCGGCGCACGTCGCGCAGGAAGCGCGCGGGCAGGTTTTCGGCGTTGTCTTCCGTCCGGCCGCGCGTGATGACGGCATCGCCGTCATCTTCCGCCCCATTTTTCTCTGCCATTGCCAGCAGCCGCTGGAGCAGCGGCACCGCGCGCGGCGTGGTGGTGGCCAGCGCTTGCGGATGTTCGCCCAGGCGCAGCCCCATCAGCAGGTTGTCCCAGGCCGCCATGGCACGGTTGCCGGAATGGTCCCACTTGGCGATCTCGTCGCACCAGGCATGGCTATGCTGCGGGCCGCGCAACGATTCCGGCTCCTGCGCGGAATAGAGCAGGGCCTGCGCGCCGTTGGGCCAGACGATACGGCGTAACGAAGGCTCGAACCGGGGGCGGCGGCGCGGCGGGCCGATCGCCAGCAGCCCGCTTTCGCCTTCCACCATCACGGCGCGGGTTTCCTGCAACGACGCGCCGACCAGCGCGATCCGCGCGGCGGGATGGGCGCTGGCCATCTCGCGCACCCATTCCGCGCCTGCCCGCGTCTTGCCGAAGCCCCGCCCCGCCATGATGAGCCACAGCCGCCAGTCGCCCGCCGGGGCGACCTGTTCCGGCCGCGCCCAGAGCCGCCAGTGGTGCGCCAGTTCCTCGCGCTCCGCTTCGGTCAGCAGGCGCAAGTGGGCCAGGCGCTCCTCCTGCGGCAAGTCGAGCAGCCATTGCAGCCGCCGGTTACGCGTCATCGCATTTCTGGGCGGCGTTTTGCCGGCTCGAATGGGCCGATTGCTGCGACCGCTCGCGCATCATGTCCAGCTTGGCGTCTATGGAAGCGAGGATGGCGTCGGCATCGGTATTGTCGCGAATGGCGCGTTGCTGCGCGGCGCTCTCGCGATGGGCGAGCAGCAGGCGCAGGGCCGCGCCGTTGTCGAACTGGCGCACGCCGCGCTTCGCCGTCGCGGCGGGCTTTACTTCACCCGCGCGCAACCGGCCCAGCACTTCCATTTCGAGGTGCTCGTATCCTTCGCAGAGCGCCTGCTGCCAGGCGCGGTTGAACTCCGGGTCGATGCGCCGCGTCTCATAGGCCTTGGCCGTGCAGACGCCCGCCGCCCGCGCCGCGGCGGAGACGTTGGAAGCGGCGGCAAGTTTCGCCAGGAACTTCGCGCTCCATGCGGCGAAGGCAGGCTTGCGCCGTTTGGGCTTTTGCGCCGGCTGACGGCGCGCGGGCCCGCCGGGCAGAACGGAGTTGGCCATGGTGAAAGTTCCCGATAGGTGGCAAACAGGAACAAACCGGGTAGTGGCCGGACACGGCACATAGTTCCCGTTTTGTTCTTAAACGCAATTCGCGAAAAGAGGCAGTTTATGGATATGATCCAAGGGCTTGATCGTTCGCGATCTTGCCGTCACACGAATCTGTCTACACCGGGCGGGGTGCTGTAGGAAAGCGGTTTCTCGGCCGGGTGGTCCATCCCGGCACCGGCGGCATGGCGCAGTTCATTGCCTTCATGCCACTGGCGAAGCTTGTTTCTGGAACGCCATGTTCGGGAAGCCTCTTTCCCGTTCGGCCGATGCGTCTGCCTCGACCGTGGCGAAGCCGTTCTCCCCCATGTACCGGATGAGCGCCATGATCGTCTCGACGCACCATTCGTTGCTGATGAATGGATTCGGCGATAAGTTGCAAGCCTTGCGCGCCGCCAGCGCGAAAAACCCCGCGAATTGGCGGGACGATGACGGAAAATCGGGACGGATGCGGAGTGGGCGAAGCGGCTGCCCGGCCGCTGGCGATTCCGCGAGCGGCCTGTCAGGCAAGCACCAGCGTATCGGAACTCTCGCCGCGCCGGGCCAGATCCTCCTGATGCCACTGATAGGACATGCGCCAGCAGCGCCGGGCGATCGCGACGGCGAAATCCTCGTCGCGATCCAGGATCGCGCGGGCCAGCGCGTTGCGTTCGCGCCTTCGTTCGGCGACCCGCTCCCGCTGGTTGCGATACATGTCCTCGCGCCGGTCGATCATGGCGGACAGATCGAGCAGGATCTCCATGAACAGGCCCAGGGCCTGGTTGCCGCTGAGTTTCCCGAGCAGCAGGTTGAAGGCCCGCTCCGCCACGATGAATTCGCGGAAGGACGTATAATTTTCGACTCCGTCCTCGCGCTCCAGAAACTGTTTCAGTTCGCCGCGCAGGACCGGATCGTCGTTGTGAACCGCAAGCCGGGCCAGTTCCACGAGCAGCGGCATGAAAGCCGAGAGAATCTCCCCCGGCGTCGCCTTGTGGTAGTGCAGGTAGAGCGCCGCCATCCGCCCCACCGCGTTCGCCTTCGGCGCGCGGGCGAAATAGCCCCCGCCCATGCCGCGCCGCACCGTCAGGAGTTGTTCCTGCACGACGAGGCTGGCCGCCTGCCGCAAGGTCGGCCGGCTGACGCCATAGCGCGCGACGAGTTCGTCTTCCGATCCCAGCAAGTCGCCGTCCGCCAGCGTGATGGCGTCTTCGCGGATTCGCGCGGCAATTCTCGATACAGCCGATCCGCGTCTGGTTCTGGCCAATGGCGCCCCCTTGAGGATGTAAGTTCAGGCCGTGTGCGGCAAATCAGGATTTCCGTTCCATTGCAATAACTCAACTGAACCGTGCCGCGCAATCGGGAGGTTTGCAAGGCGATGGAGGTATTAGAGTTAAATGAATATTTTGACGCGCGGCACGCGGCAGGTGCAGTGACATCGCCAAGGGAGAGGGCTCCGGCCTTCGCGAGGAGAACATCGCCGCGACGGCGGTCGTGCTGGTCGCCAGCCGCGATCACGGCCCGGTCAGGCTGGCGCCGCAGCCGCCGATCACGCCATGGCGGCGCGCGAATTGGCGGCGTCGTTGGTCTAAGGGTTCAAGGACTGCGGCGCCTGCGAATTCCAGGACGATTTCGCGCGCAAGGTTCCTATGGTGGTGTTCCCGAAACTCGTCGTCCAGCGGCAGGTCGACGGCCAGCCGTTGAGCCGGGACGATCCGCTGAACCTTCTGGCGACGACGCTCGCCGGCGGGCTGGACACGGTCGCTTCGATGATGGGCTTTGCCATGTATCGCCTTGCCGAACGGCCAGACCTTCAGGCGCGGCGGCGCTGTCCCCCCTCCTTGCCCCCCGCTCAGGCCAGCATCCCGCCGAGCCGCCCTTTCACGATGGCTTCGGCATCGCCCATGATCCGGTCCATCAGTTCCCGCACGGTGGGAATGTCGTGGATCAGGCCTTGCACCATGCCAGCCCAGAAGATGCCTTTGGTGAGATCGCCGGTTTCCAGCATCTCGCGGCCCACCGCGCCCGCGACGAGATGGCGGATATCCTCGAACGTCGCATCGGGGCGGGCGGAGATTTCCACCACTTGATCCGATACGTCGTTCTTGCCCACGCGTGCGGTGTTCTTGAACTTGCGGAAGATGAGGTTGGTGCCACGCTCGTCGTTCTCGATATATTTGGCTTTCACGTTGGGATGGATCGGCGCTTCCTTGGTGGCGCAGAAGCGGGTGCCCATGTTGATGCCGTCCGCGCCGAGCGCTAGCGCCGCGACGAGCCCGCGCCCGTCGCCGATACCTCCGCTTGCGAGCAGCGGGACTTTCACTTTGTCGGCGGCGGCGGGGATCAGGATCAGGCCGGGAATGTCGTCCTCGCCGGGATGGCCCGCGCATTCGAACCCGTCGATCGAGATGATGTCGCATCCCGCCTTTTCGGCGGAGACCGCGTGGCGCACCGCCGTGCATTTGTGGATGACGGTGACGCCGTTCGCTTTCGCCATTTCCCAGATCTGGCGCACCTCCTGCGTGCCCGCCGTCTCGAAGATCTTCACGCCCGCCGCGATGGCGGCCTCGGCAAAGCCCTTGTAATCGGGCGGCAGGATGGCGGGCAGAACCGTGATGTTCACGCCGAACGGCTTGTCCGTCATCTGGCGGCAACGCTCGATCTCATTTTTCAGCGCATCGGGACTGGGCTGGGTCAGCGCGGTGATGACGCCGAGGCCGCCTGCGTTCGATACGGCGCTGGCCAGTTCGGCGTAGCCTACGCCCTGCATGCCGCCCTGGACGATCGGATGCTCGATGCCGAGCATTTCGGTTACGCGTGTCTTGAATGCCATGGGTTTTTGTCCTCCCGTAGATTGTGCCGTGCTAAAGCGTTGATCCAGAATTTATTTCGTGCCTTCGGTGACGGGCCGCGTGACCCGGAAGGCAGCGGCCAGCGCATGATCGAGGCCGACCGGCGTCGTCTCGTGCGCTCCGAAAACGAGGCCGATGCGGCGCGTCAGCCCGAATTCGGCGATGGGCACCATCGCGATTCCTTCTCCGCCGAGCGACCGGGGCGCCACCGTCACGCCCAGCCCGGCGCGCACCATCGCCATCGCCCGGTCGTCGTTGGCGGAGCGCAGCGCGAAACGGGGGCGCACGCCCCTGTCCGTGAAGAAGCGGCTGGTCTCACCCAGCACTTCGCACGATCGCCGGGCGATCATCGTTTCGCCCGCGACGTCACTGGCGCGCACTTGCGCCGCTTGCGCCAGCGGATGCCCTGCGGGAAGCGCAAGGCAGTATTCTTCCGTCAGCAGGACTTCGGCCGCGTGCTCGCGCGCTTTGGGGACGATCGTGACGGCAAGGTCGATGGACCCGTTATTGAGCGCGGAGTGCAGTTCCCGCTCGCCGCCTTCGGTCAGGTCCAGCGGCTCCGCGCCATCGTAAGTGGCGACGGCGTGTTCCAGCCACGCGGACGACAGCGTTTCCAGCACGCCGAGCCGGATGGGCCGCAACGGCACGGGCAAGCTGCCGATCCGGCTTTCGACCTGATGGAAGTCCCGCTCGATGGATCGGGCCAGCGGCAGAAGCGCGTTGCCCGCATGCGTGAGGCCGATCCGGCGCCGCTCGCGAACGAACAGCCGCGTGCCGAGCTGCCGCTCCAGTTCGGCGATGCCGCCGGACAGCGAGGGCTGGGCGATGTTAAGCGCGTTGGCCGCGCGCGTGAAGCTGCCCGTATCGACCACGGCCAGGAACTGGCGAAGCTGGTTTCGGCTCAGCATAGGAAAATGCTATAGGATCGGGGCCTGAAATCCAGTCTCATCGAAGGCGCGGGCCTCAGGCCCCCTTGCGCTTGAGCAGCGCCGAGCGGAGGCAGCGGCACACCACTTCGCCGCGCTGGTTGATGAGCTCGTGCCGGAACGTCACGATGCCTGCCGTGGGGCGGGATTTCGATTCCTTCAGGTCCACCACTTCGCTGGTCGCGCGCATGGTGTCGCCGATGAACACGGGCCTGGGCATCACCAGTTGATCGTAGCCGAGATTGGCGACCAGCGTGCCCAGCGTGGTGTCCTCCACTGACAGTCCCACCATCAGCGCGAACGTGAACGTCCCGTTGACGAGGATCTGGCCGAACTCGCTGGCCTTCGCGGCCTCAAGGTCGATATGCAGCGGTTGCGGATTGTGAGTCATCGTCGAGAACAGCAGGTTGTCCGTCTCGGTCACGGTGCGGCGCACCTCATGCTCGACCCGGTCGCCCACCCGCCATTCGTCAAAGAACTTTCCGGCCATGTCAGGCTTCCTTTTCCCCGGTCTTTTCCTCGATCCGCACCAGCAGCGCCTCGACCTGCACTTGCGCGCCTGCCGTGGCCCGCAGTTCGGCCACCAAGCCGTCGAACGGCGCGGTCAGCGTGTGTTCCATCTTCATGGCTTCGAGCGTGAGGAGCTTCTGCCCCTTGGTCACTTCGGCGCCCTCGCTCACGTCGACCGCGATGACCTTGCCCGGCATCGGGGCCAGGATCGCGCCGTCGCCGTCTGCCGCGCCGTGCGCGCCATGCCGCCGCCAGGGTTGAAGCAGCCACGCCTGCCCCTTTTCCGTGACGAGTGCGGATTCCCGCGGATGCTCCACGCCATTGCCAGTGAGTGCGATCTCCACGGTCTCGCCATCCAGCAGGAAGCGCGCGTGACGCCGGGGCGCGGCGTTGAGGCGGAAGCCCGGCGCGGCGCTCTTCGGCACGAGATGCCGGGCCGCTGCCGCCAGTGCGTCATCCGCAGGGGAGCACGCTTCGGCCAGTGCCTCGCCGTCGCGCCCGATCAGGCCGGTATCCACTTTGCCCGCCGCAAAGTCCGGGTGCTCCAGCGCTTTGACGAGGAAGGCGGCATTGGTCCTGACGGGCCATACCGCCGTGCCTTCCAGCATCTCGCCCAGCCGCTCGATCGCCTGATCGCGCGCCGCGCCATGGGCGATGACCTTGGCGATCATCGGATCGTAGAACGGAGAGACTTCGGCGCCTTCATAGACGCCGGTGTCGATGCGCCCGCCGTGGACGGAGCCGAAGCGCAGCACGTCGAGCCGTCCGATGCTCGGCAGGAAACCCCTGGCCGGATCTTCGGCATAGAGCCGCGCTTCCATCGCCCAGCCATTGATCGTCAGTTCGTTCTGCCGTTTCGGCAGCGGCTCGCCCGAAGCCACGCGCAACTGCCATTCGACCAGATCGACGCCGGTGATTTCCTCCGTCACCGGGTGTTCGACCTGAAGCCGCGTGTTCATTTCCATGAACCAGATGCGGTCGGCGCGCAGCCCTTCGGACCCGTCGGCGATGAACTCGATGGTGCCCGCGCCTTCATAGTCCACGGCCTTGGCGGCGCACACGGCGGCGGCGCAGACCGCTTCGCGCGTGGCGGCGTCCATGCCGGGGGCGGGCGCTTCCTCGATCACTTTCTGGTGGCGGCGCTGAAGCGAGCAATCGCGCTCGAACAGATGGACCACGTTGCCGTGGGCATCGCCGAACACCTGCACTTCGATGTGGCGGGGCGAAAGGATGTATTTCTCGATCAGCACGTGGGCGTTGCCGAACGATGCCGCCGCCTCGCGCTGGCACGAAGCGAGCGCATCGGCGAAATCCTCCGGCCGCTCGACAAGGCGCATGCCCTTGCCGCCGCCGCCCGCGACGGCCTTGATGAGCACGGGATAGCCGATTTTTGCCGCTTCCCCGGCAAGGAAATCCGGTTCCTGGTTCTCGCCCAGATAGCCGGGCGTGACGGGCACGCCCGCCTGGCTCATCAGCGTCTTGGCCGCGTCCTTGAGGCCCATGGCGGTGATGGACTTGGGCTTCGGACCGACCCAGACCAGCCCGGCGTCCAGAACGGCCTGCGCGAACTCGGCGTTTTCCGATAGGAAACCATAGCCGGGATGGATCGCCTGCGCCCCGGTCGTTTTCACGGCGGCAAGGATCTTCCCGCCGACCAGATAGCTTTCCCGCGCGGGCGAAGGGCCGATATGCACGGCTTCGTCCGCCTGCCGCACATGCAGCGCATCGGCGTCGGCATCGGAATAGACCGCGATGGTGTGCACACCCAGCCGGCGCGCCGTGCGGATGACGCGGCAAGCGATTTCGCCCCGGTTGGCGATGAGGAGGGACTGGATCATCGGCTCGCCTCCTTACATGCGGAACACGCCGAACGCCGGGCGTTCGGGGATGGGAGTTTCGAGGCAGGCTTCCAGTGCCAGCCCCAGCACGTCGCGCGTCTGGACAGGGTCGATGATCCCGTCGTCCCACAGCCGGGCCGTGGCGTAATAGGGATTGCCTTCGTCCTCGTATTTCTGGCGGATCGGCGCCTTGAAGGCTTCCGCCTCGCGTTCGTCCCACTTCGCGGCGTCACGATGGACCGTCGCCAGCACGCTGGCCGCCTGCTCTCCGCCCATGACGGAAATGCGGGCGTTGGGCCAGGTGAACAGGAAACGCGGGGAATAGGCGCGGCCGCACATGCCATAGTTGCCCGCGCCGAAGCTTCCGCCGATCAGCACGGTGATCTTCGGCACCGTCGCCGTCGCCACCGCCGTCACCAGCTTGGCCCCGTGCTTGGCGATGCCTTCCGCCTCATACTTCCCGCCGACCATGAAGCCGGAGATATTCTGGAGGAACAGCAGCGGCACGCGGCGCTGGCAGGCCAGTTCAATGAAATGCGCGCCTTTCACTGCGCTTTCGGAAAACAGCACGCCGTTGTTGGCGAGGATCGCCACCGGCAGGCCCTGGATATGGGCGAAGCCGCAGACCAGC